>Ga0233426_10001306_pt1 | contig 23375 bp, 10 predicted proteins | sample SI_118_April2016_6_FD_179875 | JGI IMG/M metagenome (GOLD analysis project Ga0233426, IMG submission 179875) | Seawater microbial communities from Saanich Inlet, British Columbia, Canada - SI_118_April2016_10_MG | ecosystem: Environmental > Aquatic > Marine > Inlet | place: Canada: British...
GAACTGGCTTTTGTGAATGAATTCAAATCGGATGAAAATTAAGGATGCTTAAATTCTAACTCCCATAATACAGATGTCATCTATTTGCTCTTCATTTTTCATCCAATTAGACAATTCTAATTCTAATAATTCATTTTGCTTTTTCACTTCTTCTTTACTGATTTTTTGAAGCAATTTTTTAAATTTTGATTTCATATATTTTTTCCCTTTTTCTCCACCAAATTGGTCTTGATAACCATCGGAATATATATAAATCATATCATTTTTTTGAAGATTTACAATATGTTTAGTGAATGGCTTCAATTTAACTGTTTCTAAACCTACTGCTTGTGAATCTCCTTTGTAAGTTTTTATTTCTCCATTTCTAACCACCTGTAAAGGATTATGAGCCCCTGAAAATTCTAATAAATTTTTCTTAAAATTTAATTTGCAAACGGAAATATCCATCCCATCTTTTTGATCGTCGTTGTCATCATGATTTAAGGACTTAATGATTTGTTTTCTCAATTCATCTAGAATCCTATTAGTATTTTTAATTTTCTTTTCTACAATAATTTCATTAAGTAGGGAAGTGCCAATCATACTCATAAAGGCTCCTGGAACACCATGTCCGGTACAATCTGCCACTGTAAAGAATATATTTTCTTCTTTATCCTTAAAAACCCAATAAAAGTCACCCGATACTACATCTTTAGGTTTGAAAAAAACAAAACTCTTAGCTATAACTGACTTTCTGTAAGCTTCCGAAGTCATCATAGCATCTTGAATTCGTTTTGCATAATTAATAGAATCCACGATTTCTTTATTTTTTTCTTCTAACCTTATTCTTGATTCCTCTTTTATTTTTGCTGTATAACGCCTCTGATTTAAATATTTATTTGAAGAATATATAGATAAAGAAATTAAAAGTATTAGAAATCCCCAAAACGGTACAGCAGTAGTTGGATTTATGTACCATGGATTATATATAGAAAGTTTAATTTTTAACGGTTTTGAATAATTATTATCTCTGTCGATTGTTTGAAATTCAAATTCATAATTTCCAGGATTTTTAGGGTGAAATTCAAATTTATTAGAGTTTATTGTAATGGTTTTTAATGAATCGGCATTAAAAATTTTAACTAAAAATTTTAACTTTTCAGATTTCGTATTGAAGCTTGTTGATTTTAAAAAAAAATTAGTTTTTGTTCCTACAAGAATTTTTTCTTTCTTTTTAACTAATTCTTCAAATGAGTTGTAATTATTGAAAGTTGTTTCAATTTTCTTTATTGATAATTCTGGTACTTGTTTACTTGGATTGTAGGTTGTTAAACCATTTTTACCACCAAACCAAAATTTATTTCCATTAATACCATAAACAGCTTTAATCGTGTTTTGTAAAAGACCATCTCTTGCATCAAAGTTATTCCAGATTTCTCCATTAAAGTAACATACCCCACCTCCCCAAGTTCCAACCCAAATATTTTCAAAGTCGTCAATGAATAAAGAGTATGTTTCATCTGAAGATAGACCATCTCTGATGGTGTAATTAATGAATTTATTACCGTCATACTTTTGTAGTCCAGTTCCGTCTGTAGCTATCCAATAATTATTTTCAGAATCAACTGCTATATCACTAATTAAATTAAGAGTAAGACCATTTGTTTCATCAAAGTTTGTGAAACTTCCGTTCTTATAAACTGAGAATCCACTACCATAGGTAGAATACAAAACTTCTCCGTTTTTACCTATTGTAACTTTTGAGGTTGATGTAGGTTTTACTAATCCATCAGATTCACTAAAAATAATTAAGGAATCATTTTTAAACATCCCTAAACCTTTGTTGGTTGCTAACCACATTGTCCCATTATTATCAAAGTCTATGTCATATAAGTAAGTATTTGGTGGGATGTTAAATTGTTTAGTTTCATCAACTATATTTTCATTTATATATCTGTATATATTTCTATACCCAATCATCCAGAGACTGGTATTATTTATAGTGGATAATTTTAGAATATTATTTGATTTTAGATTGCTATTTTTGGTGTTATAATGTTTTGAAACTATACCATTCTCAAATTTATAAAGCCCACCATTTCCACTTGCCCATAAGATTCCATTATTATCTGCTTTTATATCGTTTATAGATTCATTTGTTATTAATCCTTCTGAACTTGAAGTGGTTATGAAAGAATTAGGGTCATAAAAAAATACTCCTTTACCAGATGTAGATATTATAAGAACTCCATCTTTTGATTTATTAATTGATGTAATTGCATTTTTTTTAAAATTTGTAGTTTTAATATTTTGAAACTTTTCGTTTTGCATTTTAACTAACCCTCCATTTGTTGCTATCCATAAACAATTGTTATCGTACAAAAGATCTTGAACAACTCTATTAGTTAATGCATTATGTGTTGAAAATAAATGGAATCTTACTCCATCAAATTTTAATAAACCATCATTTGTTCCTAACCACATATTACCAACATCATCAGACTCAATACAAAGTATGGATTTATCCCCTAATTCTGTACCAACATAATTACTATGATCAAAAGTTTTAAACTTTTTACCATCAAAAACTGATAGTCCAGATGTTGTTCCTAACCAAATATTCTTTCCATCAACTTTAATAGAAAAAATATTACCATCTCCTATACCATCAGCGAAATTATAAGTTTTAAATTTTTTACCATCAAAAACTGATAATCCAGATGCTGTTCCTAATAATAAGTTACCATTTAAATCTTCTGAAATACAATAAATTATATTACTAGGTAACCCATCTTCCTTTTTAAAATGTTTGATGATTTTTCCATTCTTCCATTTTATTAATCCTTTTCCTGTATATCCTATCCATATAACACCTTTACTATCTTGAAAAACTCCTTTTATAGGACCTACAGGTAAATCATTGAAATAATTATAGTTATTTACAGTAAAAGCATCAATAATTGATAGTCCACTAAATGTTCCCATGACAAGATTTCCATTTTTTGAAATTATTGTTTGACCTATTGTATTTGTAATTAAACCATCATAAGTTGAAATATTATTCCAAGAACCAGTTATTTGATTGTAAATTTTAAAATTTAAATTTTTAATTTCTCTATTTATATTATTAATTATAATTTCCTTATTGTGGATTTTATTTTTCGTTTCTATATTCACTATCCAATTCCCTAAGGGTGGATTAAAATAATATTCCCCTTTATCGTTTGTAAATTTAGTTAGAATAGTCTCTTTTGTTTCACTATTTATAAGATTAACTTGAATGTCTTCTTGAGGGCTATTACCATCCATGGAGAATACCTTACCAGAAATTTTGGATTTCATATTCATAACAATAGATGTGTTTTTTATTTGATTTTCAGAAAGTTTAATTTTTTCTGACCAACCATGCATATCATTAAAATTAGATGATATTTGATACTTACCTGGCTTTAACCAAAACTTTCTTGCACCATTTTCATTTAATTTATATCCATACATTCTATCTCCGTCACTAATAGAAAAATAACCATTAGAATAGGGTGTACCAGTACTCTTTTTGATATTAATTTTTAATTGAGCAAAATTTTTATCAATTAATGATAATTTGAAGGCTGATTCGTAATTACCATATGAATTTGCGATAATTACAACATTATTGTTTCCTTTTTTTAAATGATAATCAAAGTACATAAAACTATTCTCATCCCTTGAAGTTATTTTCTCTCCGTTAATGTAGATTGTGGCATTAAAGTCAAAATAATATAAATGAAGCCCCCTTAAAAGATTAGAAGAAGACTTTATATTGCAAGCAAGAATAAATGTATTATTATAATCAACTTCTTCAAAAATTTGATGTAATGAAATTGTAATATTTTTATGATTAGAAAGTCTTAAATCTTTTAAGTTGTTGGAATCTAAAGTTTCGAAGTATTTTACAGGGTTACTAATAACTGATTCTGTAATACTATCATTAAAATTGGAAACATTAGCAATTAACCAATTGTTAATTTGTGATTCTTCAGAAGAATTATTTGGAAGATTTATTTGTGAAAATAAGCTCGTGTTTAATAGAACAATGAAGCAATTTAATATGAATCTTTTAGTCATTTAAAATAAATTAAATTCTAACTCCCATAATACAGATGTCATCAATTTGCTCTAGTTCACCTCTCCATTCCTCAATTTCATTATTGAGTAATTCCCTCTGTTTTCTCATATTTTCTTCTTGAATTGAAAGTAAGAAATCTTGAAATTTTAAAGATTTATATTTTTTTCCTCTTTCTCCTCCAAATTGATCCATAAATCCATCTGAAAAAACATAAATACTATCTCCTTTTATAAGTTTTATTTCATGAGACTTGAAAGGTTTACTGTATTCAAAGCTTCCAATAGGTTGTCTATCGGCACCAATTTTTTGAAGCTTTTTATCTCTTACTAACCATAGTGGATTATAGGCACCAGCATATTTTAGTTTATCACCTTCAATACAACACAGCGCAATATCCATTCCATCTTTTACATTCTCATCGCTTTTTCCAAATTCTTCAACTACTAATTCTTTTGTGTTATCTAGAATTTCACCAGGGTCGGATAAATTATATTCTCTTACTGAACGATTTAAAGCATTATTACATACTAAGCTTATCATAGCGCCTGGAACACCATGTCCAGTACAGTCAGCAGCAGCAAAATAGGTTTTATTATCATGATATTCTAACCAATAAAAGTCTCCTGCAATGACATCTTTTGGTTTGTAAAGAACAAAACTTTCATTTAAATAGGCTTTTACAGTCCTATTAGAAGGAAGAATAGCTGATTGTATTCTTTTGGCATAATTAATAGAGTCTAATATTTCTTTATTTTTTTCTTCTAATCTTTCTCTAGCTTCTCTGTCCTTAATTTGAGCTTCTTCTTTAAGTTTTGATGTGTATCTCCTTTGACTAATATATTTTCTAAAAGTGTAAAAAGAAAAAGACAATAGTAAAAGTAATCCACCCCAGAATGGTATTGCTGTAGCAGGATTAGAGAACCAAGGTCCTACAACCGAAAGTTTAATTTTTATAGGTTTAGAATAATTCATATCTCTATCAATTGATTGAAACTCTATTTCATATTTCCCAGATTTAGTGGGTTGAAAAACGAATTCATTAGAATTAATGGTTATAGATTTTACAGAATCTTTTCTTGATATTTTAACAAGAAATTTTAATTTGTCAGATTTGGTATTAAAACTATTAGAGTTTAATAAAATTTTTGTTTTAGTCCCTTTAAGTATTTTTTCTTTATTAGCTATCAATTTTTCAATTGAACTATAAGTGCTTGAAGGTGTTTCAATCTCATTAATAAATACATTTGGTGTCTGATGAGTAGGAACATAAGCTGTTATTCCATTTTTTCCTCCAAACCATAATTTATCTCCATTTATCCCATAAATTGATTTAATAGTGTTTTGTAAAAGACCATCTCTTTTATCTAGACTATTCCACATTTCTCCATTAAAGTAACATACCCCACCTCCCCAAGTTCCAACCCATACATTATCAAAGTCATCAACAAAAGTAGAAAATGTTTCATCTGATGGAAGCCCATCTCGCATGGTGTAATGTTTAAATTCTTTACCATCATACATTTGAATCCCTGTTCCATCAAGAGCTATCCAATAATTATTTTTTGAATCAATGGAAATATCCCAAATCAAATTATTTGCAAGGCCATTTGAAATATCAAAATTGGTGAAACTATCTCCATTAAATACTGAGAAACCATTTGCATAGGTTCCATAAATTATCTCACTATTTTTCCCTACAGCTACACTAGAATTAGTGGAAGGTCTGACCAAACCATCAGATTCTTTGTAAATTATCAGGGAATCATTTTTATACATTCCTAAGCCTTTGTTGGAAGCTAACCAAATTGTACCTTCATCATCAAACTCAATATCAAATATAAAAGCATTTGAAGGTAGGTTTATTTCTTTAGTAACGTCTTTAATAATTCCGTTTGAATATTTAGATATATTTTTGTAGCCAATCATCCATAAACTTCCATCACTTGCAAAATTTATTTTGGCTATTCCATTTGACTTTAAACCACTATTTTTCATGTCAAAATGCTCTATAACAATACCATTTTCAATTTTGTATAAACCATTGATTCCTCCAGCCCATAAGTAACCCTCGCTATCCATTTTTATATCGTTTATATTTTCGTTTGATTTTAACCCTTCAGATTCGGAAATTGAAATAAACGAATTAGGGTCGTATACATAAACACCATCTACTTCAGATGTAATAAAGTAAACGCCATCTTTAGATTTACTAATGGATGTAGATTTAATATTTTTTAGGCCATTATCATCATTACTTATTATTGTTTTGAAAGTTTCATTTTTCATATTAACAAACCCTTTATCAGTAGCAAGCCACAAACCATTATTGTCAAATAAGATATCGTTAATTATATTACTAGGTAAACCATTCATGGTTGAATACTCTTTAAATTTAATTCCATCAAATTTCAACAACCCGCCATTAGTACCTAACCATATGTTTCCCAACGGATCAGCTTCAATAATATTGATGTAAGAATCATTAGATGTAAGTCCAGTAAAATTCCTTTGATCTAATGTTTTAAAGTTTTCTCCGTTAAAAATACAGATCCCCCCACCTGTTCCAATCCAAATATTATTGCCGATTACTTTTAATGAAAGTACCCCTCCGTTGCCCATTCCGTCAGAGAAATTAAAATTTTTAAACTTAATTCCATTATATATAGAAAGCCCCTCCATAGTACCCACCAAAATATTGCCCTTTAAGTCTTCTGAAACACAAAATATTGTATTACTTGCCAATCCTTCTTTTTTAGTAAAATGGTTGATAACAACTCCATCTTTCCATTTTACAAGTCCAGTTTTAGCATAAGCTATCCATAAATTACCTTTACTATCTTCAAAAATTCCTCTAATAATATCGTTAGGAAGGCCGTTGAAATAGTTGTAGTTTTTAATATTTAAACCGTCATATACTGAAAGCCCATTAAATGTTCCGAAATATATATTGTCATTTCTCGAAATTATGGACTGACGAATAGTATTACTAAGCATCCCATCAAAAATGGATATATGGTCCCAAGAACCTTTAGTTTGTTTAGCAATTTTAAAATCTAAATTTTTTGTTTCTCCACTTTTTTTAAAAACTTTAACATTAGTTTTTAATTTTTCAGTGTAATGGTATTTAATTTCATTACTTGTTGTAATATTTATATACCAGTTTCCAATAGGTGGTTTAAAATCATATTCGCCTAACATATTAGTTGAGGTAGACCAAAAAGTTTTATTATTATCACTATTAACAAGGTTAACTTGAACACCTGGCTGAGGAGAACTCCCGTCCATAGTAACTACTTTTCCAGATATTTTTGATTTTTGACTTTGAATTAAATTGACATTCTTAATTTGATTTTCAGATAATGTAATTTTTTTTGTCCATACATAAGCATCTTCAAAACTGCTACCAATTTGATAACTTCCAGGTTTAACCCACATCTTTAAGTATCCGTCTTTATCTAACTGGAAAGTTTTAACTTTTTTATTGCTTTTTAATCCAAAATAACCATTTGAGTAAGGATTCCCATTTTCTTTTTTTACATTAATTTTTACTTGAGCATATTTTTTATCAATAATATTTAAGTTGAAAAAGGGGTTATATGCACCGAAAGAATTAGCAATAATTACAACAGTATTTTTTCCTTTTTTAAATTTATAATCAAAATACATGTAATCACTTTCTTCATTAGAAATCACTTTTTCACCATTGATATAAATAGTAGCATTAAATTCATAATTTGAAAGGCTTAATCCTCTTAAATGATCTGAAGAAGATTCGATATTGCAGGCAGTAATAAACGTAGTTCTAAAATTAATTTCACCAAATAATTGTTTTAATGAAAAGGAAATGTTCTTATGTTTTGAAAGCTTTAATAGCTTAAAATCAATTGTATCTAAAGATTCAAAATATTTTTCTATATTTTTTGTAATTAAATTAAGATCTTCAGATTTATAATCTAAATCATTTGCAATAATCCAATTGTTAACTCTTGCTTTCTCAATAGAGTTATTGGGTAAATTAACCTGAGAAATTATAGAAATACTTAACAGTAATAAACAATATATAAATCCAATTTTTCTAATCATTTTTTATTTAATTTTTTTAAACTCTAACTCCCATAATACAAATGTCATCTATCTGCTCTTGATTCTTCATCCAATTGGCTAATTCTATTTCCAATAATTTATTTTGTTTTTTCTCATCTTCTTTGCTTAATTTAAGAAGTAATTTTTTAAAGTTTGCAGCCATATATTTTTTACCATTTTCACCTCCAAATTGGTCTTGGTAGCCATCGGAATAAAGATATAACATATCATTTTTTTGAAGTTTTATAGAATGCTTAGTGAATGGTTTTATATTGACAGTTTCTAGTCCTACTGCCTGAGAGTCACCTTTGAAGGTTTTTATTTCTCCACCACTTACAATTAATAATGGATTATGAGCTCCAGAAAATTCTAAAGAATTTTTCTTAAGATTTAACTTACAAATAGAAATATCCATACCATCTTTCTGGTCATCATCGTCATCTTGATTTAAAGATTTAATAATCTGTGCTCTCATTTCATCTAAAATTTTATTGGTGTCCTTAATACCTTTTTCTACAATGATTTCATTAAGTAGGGATGTACCTATCATGCTCATAAAAGCACCAGGAACACCATGCCCTGTACAATCTGCTACTGTAAAGAAAATATTCTCTTGCTGATCTTTATAAACCCAATAGAAATCGCCAGATACTACGTCTTTAGGTTTGAAGAAAGTGAAACTTTTAGGAATAACGGACTTTCTATATCCTTCAGAAGTCATCATAGCATCTTGTATTCGCTTTGCATAATTAATAGAATCTACAATTTCTTTATTTTTTTCTTCTAACCTAATTCTTGATTCCTCTTTAACTTTTGCTGTATATCGTCTTTGACTAAAATACCTATTGGTAGAATAACTAGAAAAAGAAACTAATAAGACAAGGAATCCCCAAAATGGAATAGCAGTAGCTAAATTTTTATACCAAGGACCTACTGCCTTAATTTCAATTTGCTTTACTTTAGAATAGTTGTTATCTCTGTCGATAGACTGAAATTCTAATTGGTATTTACCAATTTTTTCTGGAAAAAATTCGAATTCATTGGTTTTAATAAGTTTGGTCTCTTTTTTACCTTTATTTATAACACTAACTAAATACTTTTGTTTTTCTTTTTTGGTGTTAAAACTGTTAGAGTTTAAGGTGAAAGTTATTCTTGTTTCTTGAAGAATTTTCCCTTTATTATTTATCAATTCTTCAATTGATTTATAGGAACTATTGGCAGTTTCAATTTTTTCAATGTAAACATTGGGAGTTTGGTGCTTAGGTTCATAGGCTGTTATTCCATTGGCGCTTCCAAACCAATATTTATTTCCATCCACTCCGCAAATTGATTGTACCAAATTATCTAAGATTCCGTCTCTAGTATCCACACTATTCCATAATTCACCATCATAGTAACAAACTCCACCACCAAATGTTCCTACCCAAACTTTATCAAAATCATCAACATAAATGGTGAATGTTTCTCCAGCAGTAACGCCATCTTTTATTTGGAAATTTTCAAAATTCTCTCCGTCAAATTTTTGTACACCTGCTCCATCAAGAGCTAACCAATAGTTATTTTTAGAATCAATTGCAAAATCCCATATTCTATTATCAGCTAAACCGTTTGATTCGGTGTAATTAGTAAATGTTTCTCCATTAAATACTGAAAAACCATAACCATAAGTGCTGTAAATAATTTCATTATTTTTACCTACATTAACATCACAATTACCATCTGATCTAATAAGACCGTCTGATTCGCTGTAAAGTGTGAAGGAGTTGTTTTCAAATTTACCTAAACCTCTAGTGGTAGCCAACCAAATGGTGCCATCTTCATCAAATGCAATATCTCTGACAGCAACATTTTTAGGTATTTTTAATTCATCATTCATATTTACGATGATTCCATTATTGTATTTTGATATGTATTTATGTTGAACTAGCCACATGGAACCGTCACTAGAAAACTCAATTTGGTTTATATAATTATGTGCTAAGCCACTATTTTTACTGGTATAATGTTTTATAATATTATCGTTTTTTAATTTATATAAACCCCCAGTTCCGCTGGCAGCCCAAGTAAATCCATTATTATCTATGGCAACATCCAATATTCCTCTTGTCCAATGACCTGGGATCGGCATCCCTTCCTGTGCCGATAATGTTCTAAAGGAAATAGGATCATATAAATAAACACCATCACCAGTCGCTAAAAAATAAATCCCATCTTTTGATTTACTAATATTTCCTGTCCATTCAAACTTTAGTCCCTCTTTTTTTAATGGAACTATTGATTTTACTATGCCATCAGAAATATTTACAAGACCATTACTAGTTCCTACCCAAACACCATAGTCATCAATAAATATGTCTCTAACATTATTTGAAGGTAGTCCGTCTTTGGCTGTGAAAAGTTCAAAACTTGAGCCATCATATTTTAAAAGTCCACCAAATGTACCAATCCACATATTTCCAGATTTATCTCTTTCAATATCATTGATTGCAGATATGTCGGGATCTAAATTGGTCATTGTTGATAAATCAAAAGACTTGAATATGTTACCATTAAAAATTGTAAGTCCCCCACCGATAGTAACAGGGCCACCTGCATTTGGCTGAATGCCACAACCAATCCAAATATTATTTCCAACTACTTTTACTTCTGTAATGAATCCGTTTCCAATCCCACTTGTGAAATTATAATTGACGAATTTTTCCCCATTAAAAATAGAGAGTCCATTTCCAGTTCCAATAATTATATTCCCATCTTTATCTTGATCTAAACCGTTGACTCTATTAGACGGTAGACCGTCTTTGGTAGTAAAATGATTTATTACCTTTCCATCTTTCCACTTTACTAATCCTTTTACTCCATAACCGATCCATATAAATCCTTGCTCATCTTCAAAAAGTTCACTAATATATCCATTCGGTAAACCTTGATCATAGTTGTAGCTCTTAACTTTTAATCCATCAAAAACAGATAAACCATTATATGTTCCCATATAAAGAAGGTCTTCTTTAGAAACTAATTCTTTGTGGGTGGAATTGCTTAACATTCCATCAAACATGGTGATTTTCCCCCAAGAACCCCTGACTTCGTTAGAACTACTTAAATTTAGAATAATTGGATTAACAGAATTGTTTCTTAAATTAATTTCAGAAATTTCACCATCTACCATATGGTATTTAAAACTGCCACCAAGATTGATTCTGAAGTTCCATTTTCCATTTGGAAGATAAAAAGTGAACTTACCATTAATATCAGAACTCTCTTTCCAGAAAACTTCTTGATTTTCTGCGTTGACTGCTTCAATTAAAATTCCAGGATTTGGAGTTTTATTATCTAAGGTAAAAATGGTTCCATTAATTTTAGATTTATTAAAAGTCTGAAGTTTTATTTTAGGATTTAAACCTTCGTTAATTTTTATTTTATCAGTCCATAAATATTCTTCATTGTGTTTAGAATAAAACTGATATTCACCAGGCTTAACCCAAACAATCGCATCTCCTTTCCGATTCGTATTAAATTGATAAAATTCATTATTTCCTTTGATTACATTAACCGAGTTAGCTGGTACTACATTATTCCGACTGTCAACAATATGTAATTTTATATGACCATATTTTTGGTCAAATATTTTTAGATTAAATGCTGATAGATAGGCTCCTGATGGCTTTCCAATAATTTGAATATGATTTCTACCTTTTTCTAAAAATATATTTTCACGAAACACATCACCATCTTTTTCAGATTTTATTAATTTACCATTTAAGTAAATATCAGTATCCATATCCGATCCAAGAAAATCAAAACCATATTCAAATTTTTTATTTGTTTCAATAAAACAACTTGCAATAAATACTTGATTAAATGTTATGTTTTTAAATATCTGATATAGAGACACGGTTACATCGTTAAATTTCGAGAGATTAATTTCTCTAATTTCCTTTTGACTAAAATTTTGGAAAAAATCTAAAGGATTTTCTTTAGCTCTACCTATTTGATAATCATTAGAATCTATAACATTTGCGACTACCCAATTACAAACAGTAGTTTTTTCGATAGAATTTGTTGGTATTTGAATAGCATAATAATTATTAAGCGATATAAATGAAATTAAAAAGATGAATATTTTCTTCATACTTATATTTTAAAGGTGAAATAAGGAGTTATGTTAAAAATAGTTAAATAAATCCAGAAAAAAAATAATCGATTTTTACAGCATCTTATTTTTCTAACATTTAAAAAGAAATTGTAAAAAGATGGTCTTTGATTATAAATATTTTAGATTAAATGATTAGAACAAGTAATTAAGTAACAAAATTAATTATGACGTATATTATGAAAAAAAGATACATTGAACATAAAATTGAGGCTTTTAAAATACCCATACTTTCCCCAATAACAAACACCATAAAAGTGATTATGGTTAGAATAAATAGAACAATTAAAATACTAATACTGAAAGAGAATACTTCTGGACTCATAACTATAGGCCCATAAATTAAGCTGTAAAGTAGAATTGGTAACCCTAAAGCTATACAAATGTCAAAAATATTGCTACCTATTGCATTAGAAATAGCATCATTATAATTTCCTTTTTTTGCATCTTTTATAGATATAATTGTGTCTGGAACACTCGTGGCAGCAGCAGCAATAATGACTGAAATTATCGATATGGGAAGGTTGAGGCCATTCAAATTATGAATTCCAAAAAATGAATATTTTTCTTCACCGACTAGTTCACATGCTTTTACAAGTAATAAACAAGATATACCAATAAAAAACAAGGAAACTAATAGTAAAATAATTGAGTTGGATTTTATTAATTTTTTATCTCCAATTACTGCTCCGTAAAAATCTAATTTTACTAGTGAGTAAAATCTATTTTTAAAATTAGGATTTTTTTCAAATTCATAAAAAACAGGTTCTTTTTTTTTCATATTAACAAACATGTAAAAAACATATAAGATGTAAATAGAGACTAAAATGGTTCCACCTAACCAATTTAGTATTTCAAAATAAATAATTAGAATAATGGTGATTTGAGCAATTAATAGCGTTATACTATCTCTGTAAATTACTTTTTTTGAAATTGAAATTGTTTTTGAAATTTTATAAAAGTAGACAACCATTATTGAAAATGCAGGAATAATCATGGCATTGAAAACTGCACTACCAGCAACAGTTCCAATTCCTCCAGAAAATCCTTCAGCGTCTTTTAAAAAGATTAAAAAAAATATCGTTGTTAATAATTCTGGCATAGAACTAGAAATAGCATTTATTGTAGCTCCTTTTACCCCATCTGATAGATTTCTACCTAAATATGAGGATGCTTTATCGAATCCATCTGAAGCTTTCCAAATGAAAATACTTGTAATTATAATAAGAAGTATTGGAATTATTATCCCCATATTTTAACGATTAAAACTTCGCAAAAGTACATTTTTTAATTTCTTTTAAATATTTATTAAACAAGACTTGATCAAAATAAAATTCTTTTTTATATTCATAATGAATTGTAAGAGCTGTGACAACAGCTATGTTTTATTTAATTTAGAAAGGAGGTGTCAAATGTCTATAATAAAAAATTCTAAAGAGTTGGTTGGACTGTTGGTGCCTTTTGTGCACGCAAGCTAATCACTCTTTTCTAATCAAAAAGCAGACCGATGGGTCTGCTTTTTTTATTCTTTTATAATTTTATAAGAAAAATTTCCGATTCTGAGGATATAAATGTGAGATTCCAATTCTGATATGTCTACACTAAATTTGTTTGAATTTAAGACTCCATTGATGACTAGCTCTCCTTTAGAATTGTAAATAGTGTAATTTAAATTTTTTTCATTTATACCATTAATAGATAAATGTTGAGAAGTAGGATTTGGAAATATCTGTATTTCTGATTCATTGGTTTCAATACTTGAGGTAAGTCCACAATTTATAAGTCCGTTAATATCATATTTAGAGAGAAATTTCCAAATTTCTTGTGTAGCATTTATGTCCATGTTTCCAAAGCTTCCTGGCCAATCGTGATCGCCATTAATCACTTTAAGTTCTTTTACCGCCACACAATTATCACCATTTTTCCAGATCCTCATTTCAACCGTACTGCCATCAGAATTATTGGTATTAGAAATTGGAGTTACAATTGGGTTTGTATCTGTATTATTATGGTTTGCCCAGTAAGTTGTTATTTCATTTACAGACATGTAGTAAGGCTGAAAACCGGAATAAGTCGAATGTGGATTGGAGTCTGCAGTACCAGGAATTAATAATACTGCAGTAGGATGAATAGGAGAGCAGTTCCCCAAATTATAATAACTTACACGAAATGCATCTACAAGCATACTTCCAGAGATAGCAGAAAAAGCTGCAATTCTATTATTTAATCTGCATCCCAATTCATAGGAGAAAATACCTCCTTCAGAATAACCACAAGCATAAACTCGATCATTATCAATATTATAATTATTACTAAGAGTATCAATAATAGCTTCAATAAAATTAACATCGTTATGAGCTGTTGGAGCTTTATGTAACCACGAATTACTACCATCTAAAGGGTCTACTGCAGCTTGAGGGTAAACAGCAATAAATGCAGCTGTATCAGCCAAAGGCCTCATGTCGTTGGTGTAAATAAAACCCGCTGCAGTTCCACCACCACCATGAAAATTAAATAATAAAGGGTATTGAGTACTACCATTATATGATGCTGGAATATAGACGATATAACTTCTACTTTGTCCATCAAAAAATAGAGTCTTATTAATTTGTTGTTGACCGAATACATTGAGTATCAAAAAAATAAAACTGAAAATAGGAATTAGTTTTTTCATGTAAATAAGTTTTATTATAAAAGTAATTATTTTTTTAATAAAAAAATAAATCGTCTAATTTTTGGAAATTATTTTTTCTTTTTTAAATATTGAGCATCTAGCCAATAAATAAGTTTTACTGAGAAGGTGTTCATAGGGCCATCTTCTAAAGATGAAAATAAGGTGTTCCAGTAAGTTTGATTTACCTTTTCATTATTTGAAAAAATAGAATTTTTCCAAACAATATTAATTTCACTACCAGGAAAAAACACCCATCTAAAAAGCATATCAATTGTAAATGCATTGTAATTTATGTCGTAAACCGACTGTCCATTTTCATCGTTTCCAGTGTAGTTTTCTAAATAACCTAATCTTCCTGAATTTAAGAGTTCTGAAAAGCTATTGTATTTAATAATTGCATTGTAATTTCTTAATCTAAAAGTTAGACCAATTCTATTAGTTAAAGTATAATCTATTCCAATAGTTTGAGTAGTATTTATTCTATTTCTATTTCCAAAAATTATTCCATCGTATGCAAATTCTGGTTCTCCAAAATCAACTGCATATCCTTCACTATTATTTTGAAATCTTTGTTCCCAGTAGTGTATTAAAAATAACTGATTAGTTATTCTAAATCTAGTTTCAAAATCATAGTTCCATTCCCACCAATCATTACGCTCTACAAAAACATAACCCAAGCCAATATCAGCTGCAAATCTCTTCTGATAGTTTGATGAAAACCAGGCTCTAGTACTAGTCCAAATAGGACGAATAAATTTTTTATCTCCAATAATATTTCCCCTGGGTTCAAAATAATCGTTAGATTCATTTAAAGTTCCACTTATCCTTAATCCAGCAGCATTAAATGAATTAGAGACCATTGTTGCTCTTGCATTCCAAAAATTACCACCAAATAAGTTGGGTGCATACAACCACTCGCTAGTTAAAGATGCACTTGTGAAATATTTATTTAATTTTTTATTCTTTGGATTAAAATTCCGATAACCAATGTATACTTCTCCAACTCGACTGTTATTGGCTCTTAAAAAACCCAAGTCATTAGGATTATAGGTGTCAGATTCTTCGTAATATTCAGCTCCATAAGTTAAGTTTCCTCTTTGTTTACCAACTTCAATTCCCCAGGTATGTCCCAAGGAATTTTCGTTTGAATTAATGATGTTAGAAACAACTGCTTGTGTTTCAATAAAATAATTATTGTTTTTAGTATTAAGATTAGAGCTTATTCCACTAACGTTAGCGTCATAAAATTCTCCAGCTCTTGATACATTGGTGTTGGTGAAAGTTAAAAAACCATTATTCTTAAGATTTTGGTCTAAAACAATTACATTATAATTACTTAGCGGGCTTACTATTATTTCTCGGTTAGAACTGTCATAGGAGTTGAAAGCAATCGCTTTTTGTTCAGCAGTAACACCATTAAATACACCTATTCCCAAACCATTATTTAATCTTCCTGATATTTTACTAGCGTTAATCAAAGGAACTGACGTAGGAATTTCCGTTAATTCTTCGTTATTATTAAGCTGACTTTGATAAACTTTTGAAGGAGTCTGAACTCCAATTCTTCTGCTGTAAAATAGTCCAGATTTATTAAAGAGTTCAGTTCCCTCAGTAAAAAACTGTCTATTTTCATTAAATCTGATTTCAAAAGGACTTATATTCAGTACTTGTTGATCAAAAATCACTTGGCCAAAGTCTGGAAGCAGTGTTACATCAAGTGTGAATGCTTCATTTACTCCGTATTTAACATCCATTCCTCCGTTATAAGTAGAAAAAACTTCTGAATCTCTTGAAAAACTTGTGTAGGAAGAAACAAATGGTATAAGAGCCAATCTTAAGGGTGGACTAACATCTTTAATTCCTTTAACACTCCCACTTTCAAGAAGATAATTTTCTAAATCTGGATTTACAGGCATCCATGTAACTTCTTCTCTAAATCTACTAATTTGCCTTCCGAAATTAATATTCCAATTTTGAATTTCAGACTTAGGAAATCTTAGAGCTGAATAAGGGATTTTAACTTCAGCAAACCACCCTTCTTCATTGATTTCAGTTTTACTTCTCCAAACCAAATTAAATAAATCATTAAACTCTGAGTTGAAAATTTTAGCATCTAGTTGAACTCCTCTGCTGGTTAAAGCAAACATAAATCCATTCTGGTGGTCTTTATAAGTATCTATAAATATGGCAAATACATCTAAGTTGGGATTAAAGTCATCTCTTATAGAAAGTACTTTAGATAACGAATCTGGATGATCGAAACACTTTACTCCGAAGTAAATAGCTTCTTGGTCGTAAAGCATTGATACTTGGGTTTCTTTGGAAGGAGCTTGTCCAGGGAAAGGTCTCATTTGTGAAAACCCTGTATTCCACTTTGCGTTTCCCCATTCTATTTCATCAAGTTTACCATCAAGTGTAATCGATGTAATTCTCTTATTTGCTATAATTTCCTTTTGGCTAAAACTTTGTAAAAAGATGAAGAGAGGTAAAACAACAAGCGTTTTATACATTTCGTAAAATTAACTTATCTTATAAATGTATATTAAAAAATGGGTAATATTTATTTAACAAATTGATATTAAAGACGAATATTATTCACCTATTTTAAATATTTTTTCAGAAGATCCGTCAGAATATTGGTATATTAACAACATATTATTTTTAATTTTTGTTTCTCTTCCAAGTAAGTCTAAAACCTTAACTAATCTCTTTGGTGAATCTTTGATTTCACTTATGCTGGTTATATTAGAAGGTAAAATACCTTTAAAATCTAAATCAACTTCATTACAATCAGTTTGTTGACCAAGTGAACTCATTGTACATATGTATTGAGATAAAGAAATAAAATCAATTCCATTAAAATAAAGAGCATGTCCTGAAGCCCCACTATCATATAATGAATTTGATACTAAAGTGGTATTAAATGATGTCATATCAATCTTATAAAGAAACTCTTCACCAGCCAACCTATACATAAAACCATCAATTGAATTATAGCTAATGGCTTCTCCGTCACCATCAAAATCTCCAGAAAGATCTGCAAGTTCTGTTAAAGAGGAATTTGATTTGTCTATGCTGTAAAATCTGTTAGGGTTATTACCCCCATCTCCAGTAATACCAAACAATTGTCCAGAATTATCAAAAGCTATACTAGATATTTTATCTGATAAGTTTGAAATTTTAGTTGCAGTAGAACTAGAAGTATTTAATGTCGCCAGATAACGATTATTATTTGTTCCATATTTAACAATAATATAAACGATTGAAGTTGTTGGGTCAAGAGCCATTCCTGTAAAACCATTTACTGGCAAACCAGAAATTTCGGTTACTAAAGTGTGACTTTGAATATTCCCATCATTTCCAAGAACAAATAAACTGTCAATATCTGAAGCTAAAGTAAAATAAGTTTGGTTTTGTGAATAAGATAACGAAATAATTGAAAAAAGTAAAAACGTAGAAAGAGTTTTGAGTTGTGTATAATTCATAATTTATTTTAGGTAAAGATAAAATAATTATGTGAATTTAATTGAATTTCATCTTTTAATATTGAAAGCTTAACTAAGGTGAACTCATCTTATAAATGTAAATTATTAGTTTGTAATTAGTATATAACTTTCGAATTTAAATAAGTCATTTATTAAAAATTATCTAATACAGTTTTGTTTGGCAACTCCTCGAATCCCATGTTGAAGAATGTAAATCCAAATATATCTGAATATTGTTCAATGGTTTTACTTACAGGTGTTCCAGCTCCATGGCCGGCGTCAGTTTCAATTCTAATCAGAGTTGGGTTAGCTCCAGACTGTTTTGCTTGAAGTTCAGCTGCAAATTTAAAACTATGTGCAGGAACAACTCTATCGTCATGGTCACCAGTAGTAATTAAAGTAGCTGGATATTCAACACCTTTTTTCACATTATGTACAGGAGAGTAACCTATTAAGTATTCAAACATTTCTTTATTATCTTCAGCAGTTCCGTAATCGTAAGCCCAGCCTGCTCCAGCAGTAAAGGTATGATAACGAAGCATGTCTAAAACTCCAACAGCTGGTAAAGCAACCTTCATTAAATCTGGTCTTTGGGTCATTGTGGCTCCAACTAAAAGCCCGCCGTTAGAGCCTCCTCTGACTGCTAAATAATCACTAGAAGTATATTTATTTTCGATTAAGTACTCAGCAGCTGCAATAAAATCATCGAAAACATTTTGTTTTTGCATTTGTGTTCCAGCTTTATGCCATTTTTTACCATATTCTCCACCACCTCTTAGGTTAGGGACAGCGTAAACTCCTCCTTGCTCCATCCAAACAGCATTAGCTATGCTAAAAGCAGGGGTGAGGCTGATGTTAAATCCTCCGTAACCGTAAAGAATGGTAGGATTTTTACCATTTAATTTTAAGCCCTTTTTGTGAGTTATAATCATAGGGATTTTAGTGCTGTCTTTAGATGCAAAAAAAACTTGATTACTCACGTAATTTTCTGGTTTAAAATCTACATCTGGCTTTTTATAAATTTTAGAATTTCCATTTCTAGGTTTGTATGAATAAATTGTAGACGGTGTTTTGTAATTAGAAAAAGAATAGTAAAGTATACTGTCTTCTTTTTTTCCTCCAAAACCACCTACACTACCTATTCCAGGAAGTTCGACATCGAAAATAATTTCACCATCGTAATTATATTGTTTTACTTTGGAAACAGCATCAACCATATATTCCGCAAAGAAATATCCGCCACCATTTGAAGGACTCAATACATGTTCTGTTTCTTGAATAAAATCAACCCAATTTTTGGGAGTTGGATTGGAGGCATCAACAGTTACAATTTTTTTATTGGGAGCATTTAAATTGGTTGCCAAATACAATTTGCTACCTTCATTTTCCATAACATAAGTATCACTATCTGTGTGCTCTAAAATAGTTACAAAAACACTATTGGGCTTCGTTAAGTCTTTCATGAATAATTTATTTCCTGATGTAGAAACACTTGCGGAAACAAATAAATATTTCCCGTCTTCAGTCACATTCCCACCAACATATCGATGTTTTTCTTCCGACGTTCCACCAAATACAAGTTGATCATCTGATTGTGAAGTACCTAGTTTATGATAATAAAGTTTATGCTGATCGGTTTTAGCAGATAATTCACTTCCTTTAGGTTTATCATAGCTAGAATAAAAGAACCCCTCATTTTTTTTCCATGATAATCCAGAAAACTTTACGTCTTTGATAGTATCTTCCATAATTTCTTTAGAAGAAACATCCATAACAATTATTTTTCGCCAATCGCTACCACCCTCAGAAATTGAATAAGCTACAATATTACCGGATTCTGAAAAACTAAGTGCTCCTAATGAAGTTGTGCCATCATCAGAAAATTGATTAGGGTCTAAAAAAACTTCAATAGTTTCATTTTCTTTTTGTCTGTAAATAACATACTGGTTTTGTAAACCGTTATTTTTATAAAAGTAAGTAAAATCACCCTCTCGAAAAGGAGCGCTTATTTTTTCATAATTCCATAAATATTCCAATCGTTTTTTTAAGTCTGATCTAAATGAAATTTTATTTAAATAAGCAAAAGTTGTTTCGTTTTCGGTTTTTACCCAAGATTCTGTTTCTTTTGACCTGTCGTCTTCTAACCATCGGTATGAATCTTTGACATCAATACCAAAATAAGTATCTGTAACTTCTTTCTTTGCTGTTATGGGATAGCTCATTTCTGTTTTTACTTTTTTTTGATTGCTACTGCAGGATAATAAAAAGAATAGGACGAATATGTTGAAAAAAGACGCTTTCATTAGAAATAATTTTTTTTAAAGATATTGGATTATTTATTGAATACAAATTCTAAATGGTAACACATGTCTAACATATTGCTGTAGATTAATTCAAATACTTTCCATTAATAAATCGATTTTTTTCTTAAATTAATTCCTAAAAAAATAAAATGGGAAAGTATAAAGTTAAAATTAATGGAAGCTTTAGTGGAAGCTTTAATTCGACTGAAGAAGCAATGAAACTTGTAGAAGATAGAGCCATACGCTTTAATCGTAAATGGGAAATTCGTGACGGTTACAATAAGGTTTATAAAGAAGGTTAAGATATTGCTACAATAGCCCATAAAAATATAATTTAAAAGTATTTTATTCTTTTCATTTTCTTTTTAGAAACTTATATTAGTTCAAATATTTTACATGAAAATCATTTAAATTAAAAATACAATTAACTAAACTGAAAGCACTTTCAAAATCGAGATTTAAGTTAGGATTAGAATGTCCTAACAAAGTATATTTTTCAAATAATAGAGAAATATTTTATAATTCTAAAAACGAAAACCCCTTTCTTCAAGCATTGGCTAGTGGTGGTTTTCAGGTAGAAGAATATGCTAGACTTCAATTTCCTGAAGGTAAGTTAATAGATTCTCCTTACAAAAATGATAATTATCAATTTTTTCATGATGAAACGAAAGACCTACTAAAAAATGAAAATGTAACCATATTTGAAGCAGGTTTTTTGTATAAGTCTCTTTTTATTAGAACAGATATTTTAGTTAAAAAAGGGAATGAAATTAAACTTATAGAAGTAAAAGCAAAATCTTATGATCCACGCGAAGAACATACTTTTACGACCAAGAAAGGAAAAATAGTTTCTTCTTGGAAGCCTTATCTTTTCGATTTAGCCTTTCAAACTTATGTCACCAAAAAAAGCTACCCTAATTGTAAAGTAACTTCCTATTTGTATTTGGTAGATAAAACCAAATCTGCTACTATCAATGGGTTGAATCAAATGTTTCGTGTAAAGAAAAAATCAGATAAAAGAACTGGTGTTGAGGTACTTGCGAATACTGATTCTGATTTAGGAGAAAATTTGATGGGTTTAATTAACCATTCAGAAACGGTTCAAAAAATTATTAATAATGAATTTAAGTATTATGATAATTTAGGTTTTGAAGAAGCTATCAATTTACTGAAAAGCGTAAGATTAGAAAATAAATATCCCAATTGGCCTACTTCATTTTCAAGTTGTAAAAATTGTGAATTTAAATTAGACAGTGGCGCTTCTGAAAAGAATATATCGGGTTTTGAATATTGCTTTAAAAAGCAACATAATTGGAAATCTACAGATTTTAAAAAGTCCAACATATTCAATATTTGGGATTTTAAAAATGATGCTGTTTTTGAGCAGGGTAAGTATTTCAAAGAAGACCTTTCAGAAGAAGATATTAAGTTAAAACCTAAAGCAAATAGAATATCAAGAACCGAAAGACAGTGGCTACAGATAGAAAAAGAAAGAGACAACGATTTAACAGAATATTTTGATAAAGAGGGTTTTTTAAATGAAAGTAGAAAGTGGAAATACCCATTTCATTTTATTGATTTTGAAACATCTACCGTTCCGCTACCTTTTCATATGGGAAGATCTGCTTATGAGCAAATAGCTTTTCAATTTTCTCATCACATCTTACATGAAGATGGCAAAATTGAACATGCTTCGGAATATATTAATACCAAACCTGGAGAATTTCCTAATTTCATCTTTATGCAGCATTTACATGATGCTTTAGTACATGACCATGGTACTGTTTTTAGATATGCAACTCATGAAAATACCATTTTAAATACTATAAGAATGCAGTTATTAGCAAGTAATTATGGTCTTAAAGAAGAGCTTATTCAGTTTATTGAATCTATTTCTCATCCAACAGGAAATACAGCAAATAAATGGGATACACCTCAAAGAGATATGGTAGACCTCTGTCAAACGATTAAATACTTTTATTACCATCCTAAAACTTATGGATCTAATTCTATTAAAAAAGTATTACCCGCAATTTTAAGTTCTAGTAAATTTATTCAAAAAAAATACAGTCAGCCTATTGGAAATATCCGCGTTTCAAGCAAAAATTTTGATGCTAATCATATTTGGTTAGTGGTAGAAAATGGAAACGTAATTAGTCCATATAGTATGCTACCCTCTGTACATGACGACATGTCGAAGGAAGAATTTGAAACCTCACTTTCTCAAATAGAAAATATTGGTGATGGTGGAGCCGCTCTCACTGCCTATGGTAAAATTCAGTACACGGATATGTCCAAAGACGAAAGGAGAAAAATAGGAGCAGCTTTAAAAAGATATTGTGAATTAGATACATTAGCAATGGTAATGATTTATGAGCATCTTAATTCTATTTGTAAATAAAATAAAAATATAATTTATCAAATTACTTTATTTAAAATATTAAAATATCTACTTTACTTTTTCTTACTTTAATGGTTTAAAACTTACAGCTGAAAAAGCTTACCGTTATTTTTAGCTTAATATTAATTTTTAAATTATTTAATGCTCTACAAACTATGGGTTTTACTTTATGCTCGTATCAATAATATTTTT
>Ga0233426_10001307_pt1 | contig 23348 bp, 19 predicted proteins | sample SI_118_April2016_6_FD_179875 | JGI IMG/M metagenome (GOLD analysis project Ga0233426, IMG submission 179875) | Seawater microbial communities from Saanich Inlet, British Columbia, Canada - SI_118_April2016_10_MG | ecosystem: Environmental > Aquatic > Marine > Inlet | place: Canada: British...
GTGATGTTGCCACTGACCTATCAATCAAGTAAATCTAATGGGGAGATTGAAAGTAAAGTGAATGAAGTCTTAGCGAAAGTAGAAATGAGTCATCGAAAAAATCACTTTCCTTCTCAGTTATCTGGCGGGCAACAACAGCGAGTTGCTGTTGCACGCGCCTTAGTGAATGATCCTAGCATTATCCTAGCTGATGAACCAACCGGTAATTTAGATTCTAAAAATGCGGAAGCAGTATTACAGTTATTTGACTTACTTCATCAAGATGGGGCCACTATTTGTATGGTGACTCATGATCCTATTTCCGCGAAAAGAGCCAGTCGTTGTTTAGAAATGTTTGACGGTCAATTCATCAAAGATCACCTTAATCAAAAACCAGATGATAGCTTAAACCCTACTGAATTGGCTGCGGGGTAATCATTATGTCAATGTTAATAGATATTAAGTATGCAATAAGGTTGTTGTTTAAATCACCCAAATTTTCAGCGATGACCATCGGAGTGCTTATTGGTGGCTTATCCATTAGTTTGTTTACATTTTCGTTTTTGTATTTCTCGATTTATAAGCCATTACCGATACCAGAAGGTGAAACGGCCAAATCTGTTACGGTGTACCATAATGAACGATTTCGTCATATAACTGGCTATGAATATGAACATGTAAAGAATAGCTTAACTAGCTTTGATGAATTTGGTATTTATGAAAATACCGATATTAGAGTGTCAGTTGAACAATCAGGAAAAAATTATTCAGGCAGTTATATCCGCAATGGCTTTTTCGAGTTTAGTCGTGTTTTACCTATATTAGGTCGAGTCATTGAGCCGGCAGATTTAATTGAAGGAGCCACACCAGTAGCATTAATTAGTTATGAATTGTGGCAAGCCGAGCATCATGGAACAACTGATATATTGGAAAAAACGATGGTACTTAATGGCCAAATTACCGAGATTATTGGTGTAATGCCAAAAGCGTATCGTTTTCCTCACTCTTCTCAAATATGGCTACCATTAAACAATAGTTATCTTAATAATAATCCTGAAATAAGTGCTACATATTTTGCTTATGCAAGAGTAAAAATTGGCGTTGAAATAGTACAAGCCGAAGAAGAATTAGGGCAGGCAATTAACCAAATATATCAACGAAATGTTCAACTGTATGATTTGCCAGAGCTCAATAAAACAGTGAGATTATTAACTTTTCAAATGGCCCAAACAGGTAATGATGGCAATATAGCGTTTGCATTTTTGATGGCTATTTCATGGTCAATATTATTACTTGCTTGTATTAATGTTGGGAATTTACTGTTTGCACGAACGATTGAGCGTCAAAAAGAAACGGCGATAAGAGCAGCATTAGGTGCGAAAACAAATCGACTTGTCAGTCAATTAATGTGGGAAGGTATTATTATCACATGTCTTGGTGCAGTACTTTCAGTTTTATTGGTTGCAGCGGTACTCGATTATACTGAAGTGGTTCTCCATTCTTGGTTACCTAATGGAGGTGCATTTTGGTGGCATTATGGTATGGATAGCGCAACATTAATTATGGCGATTGTTTTCACGTTTGTAACGATTATGTTATCAACATTTCTACCTGCTTGGCGGTCTGCAAATCAAGATATCAATATGACCCTAAGAGATGGTACTCGTGGTGCGCAAAGCAAAAAATCAGGACGTTTTTCTCGGATTTTAGTAACAACACAAGTTTTTTTAGTCGCTGTATTAATGCTAATAGGTTCTATATCGGCTTTTATTGCACATAAGTTTATCAATATGGACATGGGGGATGATTATCAAAATGTCATGCGGGCGCCTTTTTCTGTACCTGAATTGAAATATAAAGATCCTCAGCAACAGTTAGGGCTAATCAGGGAAATAATAGAACGATTGAAAGCAAACCCACAAGTAGTAGATGTCATTAGCTATAACTGGATTGGCGTTTCTGCAGTGGGTATTGAAGGACGCGAGTACCCCACGGATAAAGAAAAACCGAATATTGATACTGTCAGTGTCATTGGTAATAGTACAACAGTGGGAATTAAGTTGATCGCTGGACGTCAATTTTCACATAATGATAAGCAAGGACAACGTAAAGTGGCAATGATAAGTCAATCTATGGCTAATCGTTATTGGTTGGGCGAATCGCCGCTGGAAAAAAACTTTACGATTCAAGTGAATGATAAAGAGGAAAACGTCGTAATTGTTGGCGTAGTGAGTGATAAAATGAATGCTAGCAAACTGTTTGGTAAACGAGATACTGAAGATGAAGTCTATTTGTCTGGTTTGCAGTTTATTAATCATTACCAAATATTGCATTATAGAGTTCAACCAAATGCCAAAAACAGAGAAGAAATCTTCTATCAAGCTATGTATCAAACTGATAGGAATATCGAATTAGAATATGAAGTTCAACCTTCTGATAAAAATCGTAATATGATGCGAGATTCAATGCGATTAATGTCGAATGTTACTTTTGGTACCGGTTTTTTTGCTTTATTACTCGCGATGGTAGGTATTTATGGTTTGACAGCTAATTCTGTCGCACAACGTACTCATGAGGTCGGTATAAGAAGAGCGGTTGGCGCCTCAGACAAAAGTATCATTCTTATGTTTTTGAGACAAGGCGCTAAACAGTTATGTATTGGCCTAGGACTTGCCATGGGGTTATTTTATTTACTCGCTTTTGGTTTTCATAAATTTACTGAAGGAATCTTCCCTATTTCTATATATTTAATGCAGGCAATTGTTGTCATTATTGGCTTATCTTTAGTGGTAATGTTTGCGACATATTTGCCAACAAGACGTGCGGTTAAAATGGAACCAAGTTTGGCCCTGCGTTATGAGTAAGAAGTAATACCGTTTATTTTAATGCTTAGCAGATAAATGAAATGTTTATCTGCTTTCTCTTATTCATCAAATACTTGTTCCTTTGCTTAATATTACTTAAAGTGAAGAGATAACTTCGGAAAATTAAATTCCTTTGACTAAAAAAATTCTTATTGCAGATGATGATATTAATATCATTGCCAGTTTAAAATTTGTCCTTGCTGATGAAGGCTATGAAATATTTGCTGTAACAACGCCTGCAGCTGCGTTGGAAAGCGTGAAGAAAAATCATATAGATTTAATTTTACTTGATATGAATTTTCAACATGACACCACTTCGGGAGCTGAAGGCATCAAACTTGTGAGCAGTATTTCAGCACTCGAGTTAAATATTCCTATTATTGTTATGACTGGCTGGGCGACTATTGATATCGCGGTTGAAGCAATGCAATCTGGCGGCAAAGATTTCATTCAAAAGCCCTGGAAAAATGAGCGCATGATCAGCGCTATTGAAAATCAATTAGCACTGGCGAATTCAGATAAAAAAGCGCAACGATTGAGTCAACAAAATCAGTTGTTAACATCGCAAGCTCATCCTGCAAGTAGAGGAGGGATCATTGCTAAATCAGCGGTTATGCAAACTCTCTTATCAACACTTGATGACTTAGCACAAAGTGAAATGAGTATTTTACTTACCGGTGATAATGGTACTGGAAAAAGCATGTTGGCTTCGTACGTTCATCAAGTCTCTAAACGATCAAAGCACTCTTTTGTGCCGGTAAATATGGGGGCGATTCCAGAGTCTTTATTTGAAAGTGAAATGTTCGGTCATGTAAAAGGTGCATTTACTGATGCTAAGGAAAATCGCATAGGTCGCTTTGAAATGGCTCAGCAAGGTACCTTGTTTTTAGATGAATTAGCGAATATTCCTATTGCTCAGCAAGCAAAGTTGTTACGCGTATTAGAAGAACAAAGATTTGAAGCGGTTGGTAGCAGCAAGTCACTTGAAGCTGATGTAAGAATTATTTCAGCAACCAACAGTGATCTATTAGCTGATATTCAAAATAGTAACTTTAGACAAGATTTGTATTATCGACTTAATACGATTGAATTGCGCGTGCCTTCATTGACTGAACGCGTTGATGATATTCCGGCATTAGCGGAACATTTTCTTCAGTCATTCAGCGCTAAATATCATCGTGCTTTACCTCAATTGTCAACAGAGGCAATGATTGCTCTTCAGCAATATAGTTGGCCGGGAAACATTCGCGAATTGAGTCATATGCTGGAACGAGTACTATTTACTTGTAAGAAAGATCGTATAGAAGCTGACGATCTTATGCTAAAAGGTACTGAATCTCCTTCTGAATCATTAGATGACCCAAGTCTGAGTATGGAAGAAATTGAACGCAAAGCTCTGATGAAACGTTTGGCTTTTTTTCGTGGAAATGCAACTGAAACTGCTAAATCTCTAGGGTTGAGTCGAAGTGGCTATTACCGACGCTTGAGTAAGTATGAAATTGTTTAAATTGGCACGAAAGTGGCTTTTAGGACACTCGAAATATTACCAAAGTGATCACCAGCTAAAGTTAGTATTGTTAGTGAGTATTCCTTGTTTTTTTATCACGATAACAGCCCTTTTTTTAGCTCAAATATCGATCTATCTCATTGCTTTCATTCTCATCATATTAGCGCTGTTATGTAGTTATGTTGTCGTTGCCTCTAAACTTAATTCTGAATATCAAATACGGACACTTTCTAACTTAATTGAGTCAATGATTGAAGGAGATTACACGTTAAGAGGCCGTTTACAAACGAATCAAGCCTTTCAAGAGTTATTGAGTTCAATTAATGAATTAGCCAATACGTTATCTCAACATAAAATCGAAGCGAAAGAATCTCGTTTATTATTAGAGCGCATCATGGAACAAATGGATGCAATAGTCTTGGCGACTGATGAGAGTGGACTTGTTGTTATGGCGAATGCCTCGGCTAAAAAATTAGTGTTAGAAAACGCTAATAATGTCAATAAGGTTCAACTGTCATCCACTTTGATAGGCGCTGAAATTGTCAATGCAACATCGGGTATTGTTGATTTTAGTCATACAAACTTAACAGGAGAACATTTCTTACTTAAAGAGTCTTTTTTAAGCGAAGGAAAAAATCATCAACTATATATACTCACCAATGCTGAACGTTTATTGATGGAAAAAGAGCGCAAAGCTTGGCAAAGTTTATTACGTGTATTAAGTCATGAAATGAATAATTCACTGACGCCTATCGCGGCTATTAGTCAAACGATGCAGTCAAAGTTGCAAAAAATTAATGATGAAGAGCAAAAAAAGTCGTTACTGGAAGGGATTGGTATTATTAATGAAAGAGCAGACTCATTAAGTGAATTTATTGCTAGTTATAGCCAACTTGCTCATTTACCCAAACCTAATACGTCAAAACAAGAACTAGTGATGATGATCGACAACCTTGCTGCGTTATATCCCATGTGTAAAGTAAAGTGCTTGGTAGAGTCAGAATTGTTTATTGAGGTAGATAAAAATCAATTTGAGCAAGTACTGATAAATATTTTTAAAAATGCGGTTGAAGCGATGAGCCAGCATGACGAAAAAACTATCGAAGTAAGTAGCAAAAAAGAAGGTATATGGTTACATATTATCATTCGAGATCACGGCGCAGGTATTGCAAATTTAGATAATGTTTTTGTCCCTTTTTATACCACCAAAAACCAAGGTAGCGGGATAGGTTTAACTTTATGCCGACAAATAATGTTTAATCACAATGGTTTAATAAAGCTAAAAAATGTTGATAAAAATCTTGGTGGTGTTGAAGTAACATTGTCTTTACCTCACGCATAACGTGTTAACGTTATTGTGAAATCTCCTTATTTTGGTTAATTTTGACTGACAAAAAAGGCTCTTCTACAAGAGCCTTTTACTATGCGTCAAAATTAGCCGTAGCTAACTTAATCGTTATTCATCATCTTCGATTAACGTCATTAATGACGTATTGCCACCGGAAGCTGTTGTATCAATACTAATGGTTTTTTCAGTCGTTAGACGTTGAATTAAATTATCTAAATATTCAGAACTAATTACCGGTAAAATAGCTCCTTGACGTTCTGCTAACTTTTCACTAAAAAAGTGCTTACGGTCACAAATACTGTCCACAACAATTCCAGATAACGCTGAATGCTCTAACATCGTTGATAAATGACGCAACCTTGCTACCTGGAAAACATTTTTATCTTCACCGGTAGCAATAAATTTATCTCTAAACGCTAATGCTTCATCATAAAACAAATCTGAGACAACCGTGATCACGGTATTACCCGTTGCTAATGCTGTAACTATTGAGAGTACCCAAAAGTGAAATGTAACATTCTTATCGGCAAAACAAATAAGGTTACCGCGGTTTTCCAAGTAAAGAATATTCGATTCACCCGTTGGTCCCGGTAAGAAAGTAGGCTTTTTTAAACGCTTTTCAATGTCAATTAATTGTGATCTTGCTGACGTTAAAGTGCGATCCAAATCTTCTGCTAAATCATCAACAATACCGACATGAGCAATTTTTGCTAATAGCTGACGAACACAAGATATACGTGTATTCAACTCGGTTAAACGCCAGTTTTTTTCTGCAGAATTTGCTCTCTCCATAAATAAATTAGCTTCTTTTACGGATTCTTCCCCACCATCTAAGGCGTCAACTTGAGCAGGTAATAAGTTAAATTGTTCAGGGTTTGGTGTTGCTTTTTCTTTCACTAAACGAGTTAAATAGTTTGGTCCACCTGCTTTTGGGCCCGTACCTGAAAGACCACGACCACCAAAAGGTTGCACACCAACAATTGCGCCAATCATATTACGATTAATATAGATATTACCTGCGCGTGAAAGTTTCGCTAAATCGAATGCTCGTTTTTCTATGCGGGTATGAATACCCATCGTTAAGCCAAAGCCTGTACCATTAATTTTATCAATAACGCTTTCTATCTCAGTCCCTTTAAAGCGAACTATATGAACACAAGGGCCAAACACCTCTTGTTTAAGAACATTAATATCGCTAATTTCATACAGTCGTGGTGCAAAGAAGAAATGTTCGTTGTCGGCTACTTCGTCTGATATTTCGCATTGATAAAGTAATTGACCATTAGTTTTCATATAATCACTATGAGCATTAAGGGCATCAAGTGCTTTTTGGTCAATAACAGGGCCGATATCTGTACTTAATTTCGCTGGATCACCCACATGTAATTCAGCTAAAGCACCTTTAAGCATAGTGATAACATTATCGGCAATATCTTCTTGTAAAAATAATACTCTTAAAGCCGAACAACGCTGGCCTGCTGATTGAAATCCAGAAGAAATTACATCATCAACCACTTGTTCAGGTAAAGCGGTAGAATCAACGACCATACAGTTTTGACCACCCGTTTCAGCAATTAATGGCACTTGATCGCCGCCACGCTCAGCTAAGGTTTGTGAAATTAGCGTACCTGTTGCTGTCGAACCGGTAAACATGACCGTTTGAATACGTTCATCAGGTATTATAACGCTACCAACTTGACTGCCTCTAGCAATAACAGCTTGTACAACGCCTTCTGGTAAGCCGACTGACTTCATTAATTCAATGGTACGTACAGCGATTAAACTGGTTTGTTCGGCAGGTTTTGCTAATACCGTATTACCTGTTGAAATGGCTGCTGCCACTTGTCCTAAAAATATCGCTAGTGGAAAATTCCACGGGCTTATACATAACACTACGCCACGCGCTTCTAAGCGTTCATCCGTTTCAAGTTCAACGGCTCTGTGTGCATAATAGCGACAAAAATCAACGGCTTCTCGGACTTCATCAATACCATCTTGAGCAACTTTTCCTGCTTCTTTTATACATAAGGCAATTAATTCGTCAGTATGACGTTCAAGGATATCGGCTACTCGACATAACAAAGCAGCACGTTCTGATACTGGCGTTTTTGACCATGATTCAAAGGTTGACTGCGCGGTATCGATCATCGCAAGCATATTTTCTTTATTGTGGGGGTGATGAAAGCCGATGACTTCACTGTGATTCGCTGGATTCAAAACCGCATTAGCGCCTTCTGGAAGGTCATTGTGGTTAATGATACTGTCTTCAAGCCATTGATCTAACGATGCTTTTAATGGCTTGATGCTATTAATATCGGTTAAATCTAAGCCTTTAGCGTTATCACGACCTTCGCCTTTTATATCATGGTATAAAGCAATGGGTTTAATGATTTGATGATTGTATTTATCTTTTAAACGTTGCGTTTTTTCAACCGGATCTTCAAGTAAAGATTCGACAGGTTGTGACTCATCAACAATTGCATTAACAAATGAAGAATTAGCGCCATTTTCTAATAAACGACGAACAAGATAGGCTAATAAGTCTTCATGTTGTCCAACGGGTGCATAGATTCGACATTGAATATGTTCATTGCTAACTATTTGATCATAGAGTGAATCGCCCATGCCATGTAAACACTGGAATTCAAACCCTTCCTTATCATCGCCCGCAAGCTCAACAATTGTGGCCGCTGTATAAGCATTATGTGTCGCAAATTGAGGATAAATTGTATCTCTATAAGCTAACAGTTTGTTTGCACAAGCGTGATATGAAACATCAGTTGATGATTTACGTGTGAAAACAGGGAAATGTTGATGGCCATCTTTTTGAGCATTTTTGATTTCGCTATCCCAATATGCACCTTTAACCAAACGTACCATCATTTTTCGTTCAGCTTTTACTGTTAATTCACGTAACCAATCAACGACGAAAATAGCGCGCTTTTGATAAGCTTGGAGTGCAATACCAAAGCCATTCCAGTTTTCTAATTCATTATCACAAAATACCGCTTCAATTATATCCAGAGAAATCTCTAATCGCTCAGACTCTTCTGCGTCAACCGTTAAACCAATATTATATTGTTTTGCTTGTAAACAAAGTGCTTTTAGCTTTGGTACAATTTCTGCCATGACACGGGTTTTATGCGTAAATTCGTAACGAGGGTGAATAGCGGAAAGCTTAACTGAAATCCCTGGTACTTTGCGTGGATCATTTTTACCTGATGCAACAGCAGCATTACCGATTGTGACAATTGCATCTCGATAAGCTTTTAAGTAACGATCAGCGTCACGCATGGTGCGCGCGCCTTCACCAAGCATATCGTAAGAATAAACGTAACCTTGCTGTTCTTTTGTGGCTGCTCGTTCAGTTGCGGAAGTGATGGTTTCACCCATAACAAACTGTTTGCCCATAATTTTCATGGCATAGTTCATTGATTTACGAATAACAGGTTCGCCTAAACGACCGATAGTTTTCTTCAACAAACCAAAACTGTCTTGATTACGTTTATCGGCATAATTCACCATAGAGCCGGTGATTAATAGACCCCATGAAGAAGCGTTAACGAAAAGTGAATCACTACTACCTAAATGACTACTCCATTGTCCTTGAGATATTTTGTCACTAATCAATGCATCTTGAGTATGTTTATCAGGCACGCGAAGTAAGGCTTCAGCCAAACACATTAATACCACACCTTCTTCACTTGAAAGGGAATATTCTTTTAATAAAGCATCAATTGCGCCATTACCTGCTTGGTCTTGACGTATCTGTAATACCATTTTACGTGCTCTTTCCCAAGCGCGACTTCTAGCACTTACATTTACTTCAGCTAAAGGAAGGATATGGTCTACGGCATCATTTTCATCAATGCGGTAAAATTCACGAATTTTTTGACGTATGCTGTTTTGTGTAATTAATGAGCCAGTGAATAGCATAAATATTCCTATAAAAATTTTTGGGTTGTCATATTTTGGTAGCGAATTTTATATTTATTACAGCAGAATGTGTTTGCGTAATACGCGAAAAAACAAGATAATTTACTGTAATTATAGAATTTGGCCGTAGAATATGCTTCATACTAACTCAACTAAAGCGCGTACCCTAGATCGCATCGACTTAACTATATTAGACTCTTTACAAAAAGATGGGCGAATTTCTAACACCGATCTAGCAAAAAAAGTTAATTTAAGTGCTAGCCCATGTTTAGAGCGAGTAAGGCGATTAGAAAACGATGGCTATATTGAACGTTATGGTGCTTTTTTAAATGCCAGTAAACTTAACTATGGAATGAAAGCTTTTATTCAAGTGACTTTAGATCGAACAACAGGTGACGTTTTTAACGAATTTAAAAATGAAGTGGTAAAAATTGAAGAAGTTGCTGAATGTCACCTTGTAGCTGGTGGCTTTGACTATTTAATAAAAATTCGTTTTGGAAATATAGAATCATATCGAGAAATACTTTCAGAGATAGTTGCTTTACCTGCGGTATCGCATACTCATACTTATATTGTCACTGAAAACGTTAAGCAAGATGAAGGGGTGCCGATTATTTTCTAAAAGGCGTTCAGATAGCAAGGTGAATCGATTAGTTGTAACATATGTACGATGAGTGGTACTGGTAATCTTTCAGGGCTAACTATATAGTAAAAGCACTTCATAGTTTTACCGCTATGAAATCATATTTTAATCATATCTAAAGAGATTTTCATGAAACTTAAATTATTTACATCGGCAAGTTTATTGTCACTTGCTGTACTAACAGGTTGCGGGCAGCAAACCGCTAAAACTGAGTCAACAGTGAGCGCTCAACCAGAGCAAGTTAATGCTGATCGTATTAAAGCACATGTTGAATTTTTAGCTGATGACACATTGAAAGGTCGTGATACCGGTAGCGAAGGACATCAAATTGCGGTGAATTATGTTAAATCAAACTTTAAGCAATTAGGTTTGTTACCCCAAGGTGACCATGGTACTTATGAACAAGTCGTGACTTTTCGTAAGGCTTTTTTAGAAGACGACAGTGCAAAAATGAGTATTGAAAATGCCGCAGGTACGGTTGATTTAGCCTTCAAAGATGACTTTATCATGTCAGGCTCATCTCTTGAAAATGAATCAATGGTGCAAGCTGAAACGGTGTTTGCAGGTTACGGCGTGATTGCTCCTGATTTTGGTTACGATGATTACCATAATTTAGATGTTGAAGGTAAAATTGTGGTTGTATTAACCGGCCGACCAGATGACTTACCTTCTGAAGAAGGCGCTCACATTGGTTCAGGACGTGAAAAAATTCGTCATGCAGCTGAACGTGGAGCAGTTGGCTTTATTACGATACATACGCCAAAGCGTGAGAAAGTTCGTACCTTTGAAACATCAGCAAAATATGCGGGCACACCTCGTTTAAGCTGGGTAGGTAAAGATGGCCAACCATTTGGTAAATACCCCGAAATCAAAGGGGGTGCATATGTTCACCATGAGCGTGCCGAAGCTTTATTTGCCGGTTCAGAAAAAAGCTTAACGGATATTTTTGCTAGCGATACCGCAAATGAAAGTATTAAAGGTTTTGATTTAGCCGCTAAAGTTACTTTGGCAAGTAAGTCTCGTCATGAAGAAATCACCAGCCCTAATGTAGTTGCAACATTAGAGGGGAGTGATCCTGTATTAAAAAATGAGTATGTGGTCTTTAGTGCTCATCTAGATCATATTGGTGTAAATAAGCACGACGGTGATCATGTTGAAGGCGAAGAAGAAGATACAATTAATAATGGCGCTTTAGATAACGCCTCAGGCGTGTCTATTTTATTAGAAACCGCACGTTTATTAGCTTCTATGCCTGAAAGACCAAAACGTTCAGTGTTATTTGTTGTTGTCACAGCTGAGGAAAAAGGCTTATTAGGATCAAGTTATTTTGCTAATAATCCAACAGTACCTGTGATGCAGATGGTCGCAAATGTGAACTTAGATATGCCTTTAATTTTATATCCATTTGCTGATGTTATTGCTTTTGGTTCGACTCATTCTACATTAGGCAATATTGTTGAATCTGCAGCAAAGAAAATTGATATTAGCTTGAGCCCTGACCCAATGCCAGAGCAAGCTTTATTTACTCGTAGTGACCATTACAGCTTTGTTAAAGCTGGTATTCCATCAGTTTTCTTAATGACAGGTTTTAAGTCGAAAGATCCTGAAATTGATGGTGGAAAAATGTTTGGTGATTTCTTAAAAAATCATTATCACCAACATAGTGATCAAATTGATTTACCAATTCGTTGGGATGCAGCAGCAAGCTTTGCTGAGGTAAATATGATGATTGGTGTTGAAATTGCTAACGGCGAAAATCGCCCAGTTTGGCATGAAGGTGATTTCTTCGGTAAAACGTTTGCACAATAATCTATAGATAGTTAAACAAAATTTAAAAAGCGCAACATGAAAATGTCGCGCTTTTTTGTTTTCTTCAACAGTACAACCAGTTACACTCAAACGACTTATATTATTGGACATTATTAAATATGAATGCTCATGAATACGCTATTCAAGCTAATGGTTCTTTCGCGCTTCCAGATGCTTGTTTTAAAGTGAAATCGTTAATGGAAGATGAAAACTCTACCATTGAAGATTTTGCTAATGTGATTAGCGTAGACCCTTCAATGACATCTCGATTACTGCAAATTGCTAATAGTGCAATTTATAGTTTCCCAGGTGAAATTAGTACTATTTCTCGCGCAATAACAATCATCGGTACACAAGCTATTTTTAACATGATGCTAGTAGATGTTGCGGCATCAGCATTTAAGCACTTTTCTAATCAAGCGATAGATTTAAAAAGATTTTGGCGAATGAGTGTTTTTTGTGGATTAGCGACTAAAAATCTTGCAATTAAGTCAAGTATCCGTGATATCGAACGTTTATTTGTTGCAGGCTTACTACAAAACTTTGGCGAGCTAATTGTTGCTAAGATTAGCCCTGAAATTGCAAAGGAATGTGAAAACTATTCACCGGAGAATCTACCTTGGCAATTACAGAATGAATTATTGGGTTTTAGTTACACCGATATTTCTGCCGAATTACTGAAAATTTGGCAAATACCGGAAAAAATTATTTTACCTATTCGTCATTATAACGAAGCGCACACCATTCAAATTAATAAAGATGTGAAGGTATTATATTTAGCATCTCGCTTAGCATTAGTTGATTCGCATCCTGAACTTTTTAATTATGATGACACGATTGATGAGTCATTATGTAAAAGCTTAGCCATATCTACTGATGATTTGAATGCCGCAGCTGATTTTGCTAGTCAAGAAGCCGCGAATATATTACAAATTATGGATGCTAAATTATTCACTCGCTAACCGAATGAAGGCTTTTAATTTATTGGTTTTATTAGCTTTTTATCAGAGTATTTAATCTAAGTGAACTTTTCTGCACACAACGTTTACGTTAACGGCAATGTAAGGCGAGACATTCTATTGAATCCTTGCTAGCATCGAGCATCAAAAAATAAAGGCTATTCTCATTATTAAGAGATGGCTGAATAAAAATTATAACAAGCACTAATTATTATAAGAAGGACATCATGACTGCATCTAGAGAACATTTTAGTTCACGCATTGGTTTTATATTGGCGGCTGCAGGCTCCGCTGTTGGTATTGGTAATTTGGTTGGTTTTCCTGTGAATGCAGCAAAAAACGGTGGTGGTGCATTTTTGTTAATGTATGCCTTATTTGTGTTTTTCATTTGTTTACCTGTAATGATCGCCGAAATGGCGGTTGGTCGTAAAACCCAAAAAGAACCTGTTGGTGCTTATAAATCATTGAGTGGTGGCAGTAGGGCCTGGGGTGCAGCAGGATTTTTGGGAGTACTAACCCCATTTATGATTGCGGTATTTTATATGGTGTTAACCGTGTGGTTGTTTGGCTATATTGCCTTGACTTTAACCGGAAATTTAGATTTTCTTGCGAGCAGTGAAGGTTTTGGCACGTTTATCAATAGTCCTTATCTTTTTCTAGCAATGGCTGTTGTAGCTGGAATTATCAATTTTATTTTGGTTGCAGGTGTTAAAGATGGTATTGAAAAAGCGGCGAAAGTATTAATGCCTGCTTTATTTGTCATGCTTATCTTGATGGTTATCTTTGTATTATCTTTAGATAATGCCATGGCGGGTGTGAAGTTCTTCATTATTCCTGATTTTTCTAAAATAACTCCCTCGGTAATTAATGGTGCTCTTTCTCAAGCCTTTTTTTCATTGTCATTAGGGATGGGGATCTTAATTACTTATGGTTCTTATATTAATAGTAAAACGGATATTGCGAACTCTGCTAAATTAGTGGCAATAACCGATACGGCAGTTGCCTTTACAGCAGGTTTAATGATTTTGCCTGCGGTATTCTCGTTTAACCCTAATGTTAATACGGCTGAATTAAGTGACAGTTCAGTGTCATTAATTTTTACTTTTTTGCCTAAAATTTTTCTAGCTTTACAAGTATCTATTGGTTATATCGGGGCAAGTTTAGTCGCAGCATTTTTCTTTCTTTTAGTGTTCTTTGCGGCAATCACTTCACTTGTTTCTATTTTAGAAGTACCGGTTTCTTATTTAGTCACGGAAAAATGCCATAGTCGTAAAAAAGCACTGACTATTTTATTAATGACAGCAGGAACATTAGCTGTTTTCGCTACGGTTTCATTTGGTATGGTGGCATTTTTTACTGAATTTACCAGTTACGCTGGCGGAACGCGTTCATTCTTTGATGTGGTTTATGATATTTTTTACGACACTATTTTACCGTTAAATGGTTTCTTACTGTGTATTTTTGTGAGCTACCGTTGGAAGAAAAAACAGCTGACGGCTGAATTATCTGAAGGTAGTGACAACTATGCTGGCTCATGGGTTGAGAAGTATGTGAATTTCTCATTAGGGACTTTCATACCCGTAATTGTTTTCTTTATTTTTGTTAATACGGTTGCAGCGAAATTCTTTGGCTTGAGCTTATTTGGCTTCTAATTTCATCTAGCGATAACAAGGCCGAATAATTTGATATAATTATTCGGCCTTTATTTTTTATACTTTCTTTAAATGATTTCTTATATTAAACAAAATCTCGAAACGAGTGATTTAAATCAATGCCAGCGACTTTTTCATGGAAGAGGACATGCTTACCAAGGACTTGAGCACGTTAACGTTGATTGGTTTTCTCCTGTTATCCTCATAACCTTATATCAAGCCGTTGATGGAGCATGGCTATCTGAGCAGGTGGTCGCTTTGTCTACATTAGATGCCTTTCAAGAAAAATGTTTATCTATTCAAGTGCAGCATCGATACCAAAAATATGCACCAATTGAGGTGATATGGGGCGAAAATATTTCTGCAACCATTGTGGAAGAGCATGCGCTTAAATATCATATTCAATTAGGGAAATCGCAAAATTTAGGATTGTTTCTCGATATGGCGAATGGCAGAAAGTGGCTTTTGGATAATGCTAAAGATAAAAAAATATTAAATTTATTTGCCTATACTTGCGCCTTTTCTATCGCTGGACTCGCCGGAGGGGCGGAACAAGTCATTAATATAGATATGGCCAAAGCGGCTTTATCAAAAGGTCGAGATAATCATAAGTTAAATGGGCAAGATCTTAGTCGAGTAAAGTTTGAAGGTGTTGATATTTTTAAATCATATGGGAGACTTAAAAAATATGGGCCTTATGATATTTTAATTTGTGATCCACCTTCATTTCAAAAGGGTAGTGTAGATATTGAACGAGATTATAAAAAAATAATTCGTCGTTTATCTTTGTTGTTAAAACCCCAAGCAGAGGTGTTGCTGTGCTTAAACTCACCTGATTTAGATGAGTCATTTTTACTTGCAGAGGTTGAAAGAGAATGCCCTGAGTGTATTTTTCAAGAGCAAATTTTAAACCCAGAAGTATTTATTGAGGCTGAAAAAGGAAAAGGGTTAAAGGTATTACGTTTTAAATATTTACCGTAATACCGCCATACTTAAAGATCAAAAATATTTTAATTCACGATAATTCTAGCGGCCAGCAAGATTAAAAAGCTGCCGGTGATTTTATCGATAATGTGACTGTTACGTTTTAGTTTTTCTAAAACAGGGCCACGAGAAAACATAAAAGCGACAATTAAGTACCATAAAGTATCGATGGTCCCTACGGTAGAAACCATGATGATTTTTTGCTGATAACTTGCATTGGCATCAACAAATTGACTAAATAACGCTAGGAAGAATATCGCTAACTTAGGGTTGAGAAACGCGATTAAAAAGCCATCTCGCCAACCATTAATGGTTTGTTTATTAACTTCATCGGTTGATTCGTTCTCTTGAAAATCAAGGTTTTGCTTTTTGCTCATTAAGGCTTTAATGCCTAAATACACTAAAAAGGCAGCACCCGCATATTGGATAAAAGAGAAAAGCACTGGAGATTGCACAATAACTACGCCAATGCCTAGCGCTGTTAAAGCCGCATATAATGCAACGCCAAAACCGTGGCTGATGGCTGTTGCATAACCTTGTTTAGAGCCACCAAATAGCGTGTTTTTTACAACAACAGCAAGGCTTGGCCCCGGAGATAATGCTCCCATGACACAAATTAAGGCTAACGATAGCCACAAATGAAATTCCATAATTTTCCTATAGTGTTCTAATTAAGCTTTCTAATTCGCTTAAAGCTTGCGAATCTTGGCACACCTCGCTTGGTTTTACCAATATATTGATACGTAATAATTGAGCCAATAGGGGGTGGACTTTGCCGCTGGAGATCTGAAAAGCCAGTACCTATTTTAAATTGCATACCTGATGGTGTTTCTACCAATAAAGCGCCGAGCATTTTTCGATATTTGCCTTTTCCTTCAAAATGCTTAATAACTATTGCTTCAGCATCTTGATATTTTTTTAGTTTCATTAATCGTTTATTACGACCTTGTTTATATAAAGCATCCTTATGATGGATCATTAATCCTTCACCTTTAACCTTAATAATTTGATCAAGCCTTTTGTAAAGGTTGTCCTTTGATAGGATTTTCACTTGTTCTACCATTTTTAGGTAAGGTGATTGGCTTTTATTGATCAATGTTTGCATGGCGATAATACGTTGTGAAAATGTACCTTGATGGTTTGGTAAATCAAAGATCATTAACTGTAATTTTTTCCAGCAATGACTATTATCTGTTTTTTTGGAAACGCAAGACGAAATATGCTCGAATGAGTTCCTTTCACTCCATATTTCTCCATCCATTGAGGTATTCGGCCAGCCAGTTGTGAACCAATTTGGCGCCTTTATTTCATTGCCTGAGCGAGTAAATAACTTCTCACCATTCCAATATCCTCTAATGCCATCCAATTTCTCACTCACCCAGTAATCATCAACATTAATTTCATTATTCATTACAACACCATGTTGTATCAGGCTGGGGATAGAGGGATCAAGAGGAGATGGTACAGAGATATTTTGTGCATGTATTTTAATGCATAAGCAGCAGAGTAATAATACGATAAAACTAATTTTTATTGCCATTGTGAACATCCATGTTCTAAACGATTAATGAAAAAAGTATAGTTATGAATTTAATTTTCGCCGAATAAATAAACTGTACTACACTATTGAATTAACATGGATTGTTGATTTGGAATGCTCATGCGTTTTCCCTATTTTATTGGCAACCAAAAAAGCATGCCAACCTTATCTTGATAAACTTCGAAATATTCAATCACAACAACGTGCTGGTTACAGTAATAAAAAAGGCCGTTCACTTGCTGAACGTGAAAAAAAGGCACGTGATAAATGGTGGCAATGTCAACAAGGGAAACTATCAAAAAATACACGTAAGAAATCGAAGAGAGAAACTAAAGCAAAAACTAAGATCGAGTTAGCTAAAAATAAATTACTCTTAACACAAAAATTTTCAAAGAGTAATGCTCCGTTTTTTGGAGGTGCGAATAAGTTAACAATAAGAGCGAAATACCAAGGAGTAAAGCAGCAAGCGTGGCTTGATTATTATCAACAACCTAAAAAGTGCAAGATACCTAAATCAACTCAAATATTTGCTTATTGTCTTGCTGATGAACAAAGCCAACAGCAGGTTTTTGATCGTCAATATCAAAATGTACCATAATAAAAAGCGAATAATTAGTGTTTTTAACAACTCGAAATTTAATATTTTAAAGTAACTCTCTGTATTTTATTGTTTTTTAAAGTGGATTGAATATTGCTTATAAGTGATTAAACACAACCCATTTAATGGTTGTTTAGCATAATTAAAATAACTTTAGTTAAAGGTGATAAACGATGATATTAAACATTAAAAACGCTTTGATAGCGCTTGTTGGTTTCATATTAGTTGCTATTGGAGTGATATTTATTTTATTACCAGGGCCTGCAATTATCTTTCTGCCTCTAGGGTTAGCATTGTTAAGTATGCAGTATAATTGGGCAAAGATTTGGCTGAAACGTTGTCAAAAAATGATGAGAAAAAGTGCGGTCCAACTAGATAAGCTGTGGTTAAAGTTTAAATACCGAAATAGGTAACTTTGTTAGTAGATAGTTATAAAAAAGCGTACTCTTAAGTACGCTTTTTCATGCTAATTTATATTTAGGTTAAATATAAATTAAGCGACAAATTTAGCTTTTTTATTATTGTATTCATTAACGATTGAATCAATAACTGATTGCTCGTATGGACGTAAGCCACTTAAAAGCATGTGCTTTTTCCCATGGCCGATCTTTTTTCCGTCTGACATTAAATTAAAAATTAAATCTGCTACACCACGTTTCCCATCTATAGATAAAGTTGAAGTTGCGAGCACTAATTTAACATCATTAAATTCAAGTGTATCAAGATGGATAGACATACTTTCATACATAACCATTGGTCGGGTTGGATTGATCATCACTTTGTTTTCAGCCATCAAAGCAACCAAAATATGGGGGAAAGTTTGTCCTGAAAATTCTACATATGCTTTGGTTAATGAGCTAATGGTCGTTGAATTCTTGGTGTTTTCACCACTGACGTCTATCGTAAGGTATTCTTTATTATTTTCATCAATAATTGCAGCATGCGATTCAATATCCTCAGGGAAAATTAAGTCAATCCCATCATTGACCATGCCCGAAAAAGTAAATTTCATTTCTTGTGAAAGGCCTGACTTTTCTAATGTTAACGAAAATAGGAGATCGCCAGGTACACAAAACCTTTTAGCATTCACGTCATGCAACGGATTAAAATCATCAGCAATTTTTTTTGCGAAATCGCTCGCTTGTTGACGAGTGAAATTAATTTTCCCCGTAGCGTGATTACAATAACTTTCTAAAAACATAAATACACTTACTCACTTAACACAAAACCGACGTATTCTATCAGTAGTTTAAGAAAAAATCGAAATAATATAAGGATGTGCTTACAAAGCAGACCAGTAAAAATAAGGGGGTGAGCGTACACTTGTACCAACGTTAGTTTTTAAATGTTGAAACAAGCCGCTCTTTTTCTGGTTTAGATAATTGCTTTAATTGATATTCACGCTGGCAGGCTGTTTTTCTGTTTAATGCACTCTCTTGATAGGCAAGTGTAACGGGTCGGCGTACACGTGTATATTTTGCACCTTTCTTATTACAGTGATTGTGCTGGTGTATTCTTCTTTTAATATCTGTAGTAACACCAGTATAAAGGCTGTTATCTGCACAACGTAAAAGATAAACATACCAGTTTGAGCATGTCGTCATAATAGATTGTGATACTTTTTAAATTTTCGATGGAGTAGTGTGCCATTTTTCCTTAACATGTTGCTATAAAATTTTAATAAGTGGCAAATCAATGCAAACAGAAGTCGGTGCATTAAGAAAAATGACTGCGCAATTAGATGCGCAAGGTCGAGTAAATTATCAATTACCTATCGGTGATCAATTATTACCGTTGAATGAGTTGATAGGTAAACAGCTAACGCTTATTTATCATGAACATATCAGTTGTTCTCATTGTGGTCGAAAAACTAAAAAAAGCTTTTCACAAGGTTATTGCTACCCTTGTATGCAAAAATTGGCGCAATGCGATATGTGCATTATGAAGCCTGAAACTTGCCATTTCGAACAAGGCACTTGTCGTGAGCCAGAATGGGGAGAGGCTAATTGTTTTGTTCCCCATTACGTTTATTTAGCGAATACCTCTGGATTAAAAGTTGGCATTACTCGTCATACACAAATACCGACACGTTGGATTGATCAAGGAGCTACTCAGGCTTTGCCTATTTTTAAAGTGAATACTCGCTTACAGTCAGGCTTAGTTGAAATAGCACTTGCAGAGTTTATCGCCGATAAAACAAATTGGCGCACTATGTTAAAAGGTAATGCTGATCCGATAGACTTAGTCGAAAAATCGAAAGAAATAATTCCGTTAATCTCTGAAAAATTAAATGACATTCGTTTAAGGTTTGGTGACGACTCTGTTGAGCAATTATCGAATGATATTGTTGAGTTAAATTTCCCGGTTGAGCAATTCCCAATAAAAATCACTTCTCATAATTTTGATAAAACGCCTGAGGTTAGCGGTAAGTTAATGGGAATTAAAGGGCAGTATTTATTCTTTGATACAGGCGTGATCAATATCAGAAAGTTTTCTTCTTATCACATACATGCCTCAGTAAACTAATTCAATTAACTTTAAAATTGTGTCTATACTGAACAATGAAAGGTAAGGTTTTCACACTATCATCGTTTAAGGAAATTGTAAGTGAGCTATTGTTTGTTGAAGTTTTATAGCATTTTTTCATCGAAATTATTTATAGGTTAATTATTATGGATGCTATGGATTACGCCGAGAAGGCGAGTGAAATTTTTGTACTGTCAGATTCTTTTATTCGTATCAAAGAATTAATTGATGATGAAGCATCTACGATTGATGATATTGCAGATGTAATTTTAATTGACCCTGCATTAGCAGGTACTATTTTGAAATTAGCCAATAGTTCTTTTTTCAATTATCCGGGGAAAATAGACACTATTTCTAAGGCTGTCTTAGTCTTAGGGATCACGGAAGTTTATAATTTAGTTATTGCCTACTTTACGACTAAAGCGTTTAAGTCGATATCTGCTTCTCCTCAATTTTTAGAAGAATTTTGGGAGCAAAGTGTTGATTGTGCATTAATGATCAAATATTTAGGTTTTAAATTAGGTATTCCCAATGCAGAGCGTTTGTTTATTTTAGGCTTATTGCATAACTTAGGTGAGCTTGTAGTACAGCAATTTACGCCCGAAAAGGTTGAATTAGCTAACATGGTGAGTTCGAAAGAGTTGCCGTGGTTGAAGCAGCAAGAAGTTTTAGGTTTTACTTTTGCTGATTGTACCGGTGAATTATTGAAACTTTGGCAATTACCTTATAACTTAATTGAACCTATTCGTTTTCAAAATGATGATGATTTTGAACACAGTACGATGGAAACTAAATTATTATATATGGCAAAGCGAATGATGTTATTAAACCGCCAATGTAAAGCGCATGTTCAAAATGACGTTTTAAGTAGTGAAAAAATGACCGAATTAGATCTTAAACAAGACGTTATCTCATTAGCTAATAATTATTGTGACATGGAGCGCTTAGGTATTTTAGCGGTACTAAACCCCAGTGCTGCAATGATTTATTAACACACCCCCTCTTTTTACTTAAATTTATATACGGCGATTATTAATAATAATCGCCGTTTTTTTGTACTTCTAATCTTGTGCACCAACTATCATCACTATTTTTAGTTATACGCACCAACATGGTGCTAAAAAAAATACTTGAATCCATTTTTATTATCTATCTTTATGTTAAATAAGCTTTTATTTCTATTGGTATAACAATTGAATATTCATTATCAAATTATAAAAAGGGGTAATAAATGAAACTTATTAGCGCAATTATCAAACCGTTTAAATTAGATGATGTTCGTGAGGCCATCTCTGAAATCGGTATTGAAGGGTTAACAGTGAGTGAAGTAAAAGGGTTTGGTCGTCAAAAAGGTCATACCGAATTATATCGTGGTGCAGAATATCAAGTGGACTTTTTACCGAAAGTAAAGCTTGAAGTTGCCGTAAATGATGATGTTGTTGAACGCTTAGTTGAAACCATCACTAAATCAGCCTACACCGGAAAAATCGGTGATGGGAAGATTTTTGTTTACAACCTTGAACAAGCCATACGAATTCGTACTGGCGAAAATGACGTAGAAGCACTTTAGGGGAATATCATGGAACAAAATATCTTTCATCTTCAATATGCCATGGACACTTTCTACTTTTTAGTGTGTGGCGCATTAGTTATGTGGATGGCTGCTGGCTTTTCAATGTTAGAAGCTGGTTTAGTTAGAGCTAAAAACACCACAGAAATTTTAACAAAAAATGTCGCGTTATATGCGATTTCATGCATGATGTATTTAGCTTGTGGTTATGAAATTATGTATGGTGGCGGTTTCTTTCTATCAGGTATAGAAACAGTTGATGCTGATGCAGTATTAAAATCTTTTGCAGAACGTGAAGATGGTTTTACTGGTGGTGCCATTTATTCAGCAGCGTCTGACTTCTTCTTCCAAGTAGTTTTTGTTGCTACGGCAATGTCTATTGTTTCAGGTGCGGTTGCTGAGCGAATGAAATTATGGGCTTTCTTAGCTTTCACTGTGGTATTAACAGCGTTTATTTACCCTATGGAAGGTAGCTGGACTTGGGGTGGTAATGCCGTATTTGGTATGTTCACACTTGGCGATTTAGGATTCTCTGACTTTGCTGGTTCTGGTATCGTACATATGGCAGGTGCTTCAGCAGCACTAGCAGGTGTATTATTATTAGGTGCTCGTAAAGGTAAATATACTGCAGATGGTCGTGTTAATGCCATTCCTGGTTCTAATTTACCTTTAGCAACATTGGGTACATTCATCTTATGGATGGGTTGGTTTGGCTTTAACGGTGGCTCAGTATTAAAGTTAGGCGATATCGGTAATTCTCACTCTGTTGCTATGGTATTTTTAAATACTAACGCTGCGGCTGCTGGTGGTGCTATTGCAGCATTAGTATTAGCTAAAATTCTATTTAAGAAAGCTGATTTGACTATGGCATTAAACGGTGCATTAGCTGGTCTTGTAGCAATTACAGCAGAACCTTCTACGCCTACTGCATTGCAAGCTACCTTATTTGGTGCGATTGGTGGTGTAATTGTTGTACTTTCAATTATCAGCTTAGATAAGTTAAAGATTGATGATCCTGTAGGTGCTATCTCTGTTCACGGTGTTGTCGGTTTATTTGGTTTATTATTAGTTCCAGTAACTAACGACGGTGCGTCTTTTAGTGGTCAGTTAATTGGTGCTGCGACTATCTTTACTTGGGTATTCGTAACAAGCTTTGTAGTTTGGTATGTACTTAAAGTAACAATGGGTATTCGTGTTACCGAAGAAGAAGAGTATGAAGGTGTTGATAAATCAGATTGTGGTATGGAAGCTTATCCAGAATTCACAAACGGTTAATTAATATTTAACTACATTAAGAAGCAGCTTTCGAGCTGCTTTTTTTGTTTGCCCAGCGAAGCTGGCAAACCCGATAGGCTGAAAGATGCCTTATCACCCCGACTAAGGGGAAGATAATCTGAATGGCAAGGGCGTCACTGGCTAACGGTGGGGTCTGA
>Ga0233426_10001312_pt1 | contig 23318 bp, 26 predicted proteins | sample SI_118_April2016_6_FD_179875 | JGI IMG/M metagenome (GOLD analysis project Ga0233426, IMG submission 179875) | Seawater microbial communities from Saanich Inlet, British Columbia, Canada - SI_118_April2016_10_MG | ecosystem: Environmental > Aquatic > Marine > Inlet | place: Canada: British...
AAGCAAGTTACAAATTTAATCTAAATTATAACCGATTTACTCAAATTTACTAAATCTATCACACAAACAAAGGCAAGTCTCCACTTACTTCATTCGTAGCTTGTTTCATTCTTGGTAAAGTGTATTGTAAAGCTATTTGAAGCATCTTAATACGTTGATTAGCGTCTAACTCATCTACGTCTAAAGAAGCTATTAAATCGTCTATAAGTAGTTGTAGTTTTTCTTTTACTTCTGATGTTATTTTGTTGGGACTTCCTTTGGGTCTTGGCATATATTTAATAGTATTTTAATAAATCATTTCTTATTGAATGATTCAGTATGTTGTCATAACTATTCAATACAATTAAGATTGTCGTATTATAAATTCAAAACAATAGATGAAAAAAGAAATTCATTCAACCAACTCTAACATCTCCTCTTCTATTTTTTTCCAATATTGATTAAGGTTGATATTGTTAATCATTATTTTCTTTCCTGATACTATTCTTTCATTTCTAATAGTTGAAGTTGTATTAGGATACAATAACATTCCCTCTATTGTCTTATCCTCTTTTAGATTATTTAAGTAGGTATAAAGTTGGTAAATGTTTCCCGACCTAAATTTTGGTTTATCTGGGTTCAAATAGTGGTATTGAAACATATTTTCATAATATTTTGTATCAATGACAATGACCTTATTTTCGTTTCTAATTGTTATATCTGTTTTCATTTTAGGATATGTACTATCTTCTGTATCTGAATCCCATTTTATTAACTCACTTCTTACTTCACTTTGAGGAAATTTTGACTTATAAAAATTAAGTGCAAAGTTTTCAAATACTGCTGCCATTCCCATCTTATTTTTTACAAAATCCCCTAAATCGTATTTACCTTCTTTTTCATCAAATCCTAAATTATAATGAATGTATTTACAAATATTGGTAAGGAAATTTAAAGTACTGTTGCCTCTTACAGGTCTAACTCCGTTAATCAAGATTTTATCAATTTTCACTCTTGATACATCATTAAAAAACACAATTTTCTTTTTTATTGATTGTTTTAATTGACTACTAATTTTAGCTTTAAGGACACTATGAATTGTAGAATATATTAATTGATTATTTAAGTTATTTGATGAATATTCATCATAGACGCAATCAATTTTTTTAGACTTGAAACCTAATGTTTTTAGTGTGGAATTAAAATCAATTTTTTCCCTAATTGTTTTTAATGTTTCTTTTTTTTCTATGTAATCTCTGTGGAGTCCTTTCTTAACATACTTTGACAATGTTAAATCAAATATCGCTGCAAAAAATTCTGTATCGTTATCAAAATCCTTCTGGTCAATTTTTCTAATATCACTTGGTTTGTAATATTTCCAAGCGTAAGAAAGTAAGTAATAGATATTTCTGATAGGTATTTGCACTACGATTCAATTATTGAGGTGTATTCATCTATTAGTTGTTGGTCATCAAACCAATATTCTTCTATAAGTGGTATTATTTCATACTTGAAAACATTAGAGAGCCATTTGTTATGTTCTCCTGATTTATATGAGCAGAAATAACTGTGACCTATTTCAAAGCCATCTCCTAAAGATTCATCAGCATTAATGAAGTTGTTCAATGTTGTCATCTTATCAATTATGGATGATATAATATCTTTTGAAATCCCTTTTTTCAATAAAAATGCTTCAAACTGTTCGTTAAACTTTGGTTTCATCTTTATAAAAGCAAACCTTCGCCTTAAAGTGTAGTCAACTATTGTTAAAGACCTATCTGCTGTATTCATTGTTCCTATAATATGTAAGTTGTCAGGTATGTAGAACTGGTCTTTAGATGAATATGCGAGTTTTATTTTATTCTTTTCACCTCTTTTATCAGCTTCTATTAGCATCATTAATTCTCCGAATATCTTACTTAAATTACCTCTGTTTATTTCATCAATTATTAAAAAGTAAGGTATACTTTAAAATTTTAAACACAACGTGTTTGCACTATTGAGGATTCACTAAAACTTTGCGATAGAATTAGTAGATTTAGGTATAATTTAAAACTTAATAAAATGAAGAAATATAGAAGAGAAAGTTTTTGGCACTTTGTTAATCCTGTTTGTCTTGCAGTAGGTATAGTTGGCTTTCTATTATACTTTGAGGTAGGTTATTTAGAAATAGGTATGACAGGGCTTGGGGCTTGGGGTGTATCAGGTGCAATGGGGTTAGAATTAGAAAAGAAGGATAAAGACTAAAGACCCAACTCCTTACCTAAAACTTTGCGATAGAATTAGTAGATTTGAGTATATGAAAAAGCTACTTTTAATTCTACTTCTAATATCTTTTACTAGCTGTGCAGTTGATGATTGTGTTGTAATTACAAGAAAAGAGAATACAGGGGTAAACTTTTTATTCTTTTTTGAAGATGATAGAAACCTTTTTGGAAATAGTGAAAATATAGTTGACGAATATGGAGCAATTCCTTCAGGTGCAGTAACAGAAGAAGTTTATAACCAATACGAAGTAGGGGATACATACTGTTTAGACTAAAGCCCTAACTCCTTCACTAAAATTTTGCGATGGAATTAGTATATTTGAGTATATGAAAAAAACAGTACTTCTAATAATAACCATTATATATTTTAATTGCGAAAAAGAAATAGATTGTATAACTATACAAGATAAATACGGGGGAAATGGTACTTTCTATTTTGAATGGGATAGAACAATATCAGGAAATACTGATAGGCGAATCGGCACAGGTTCTGTAAGCGAAGAAGTTTATAATCAATATGAAGTTGGAGATACATACTGTATAGATTAAAGGTCTGCCTCTAAAACTTTGCGATGGAATTAGTATATTAGTTTTCAACTTAAAAATTAATAAAATGAGTGGTAATAAAACAAGTTTCGTTGAGCAGTTAAAACAAAACCCTCTTTTTTTAACAATGTCTGGAGTGCTTATAGGAAGCGTAACAGAACAAATTGAGGGATTTACTGGGATTCCTTCTTTGGTAGTTTCAATATTTGCTGTATTGCTTACATTAATTCCGCTAGTTTGGGCACTTTCTGTTTGGCTAAAGAAAAGAAAGAAATAATTATCCTCCTACAAACCATACTAAAGTCCTAACTCTCTACTTTTATTGTCTATAGCTTTGTAGATTTCTTCTACTCTATATTCTTTTAGCACTAATTGGTGTGCTTCGTCAACTTGTTGCTTTAGTTCATCCCATTCCCAATCCTGATAGTGTGCTTTAATGGTTGGGTTAGCGTGTCCAAGTAGTTTATATCTTATATCCTGCGATATAGCTAGTTTAAGTGCGTAGGATTCAAACGTTTTACGAGCAGTTTTAAATGGTTTACCTAATAACCTTCTAATGCTCTTTTGGTAAACATCCCATACGTTTCTGTGTACAGTAGTATTATTTATATCGTACTTAAAGAACCAACCTTCTAATTCATTAGGTGAGTAAACATCTGCACCTTTCTTAAATGGCTCTCCTGTTCGTTTATTAATTTTTTGTGAGTGGGTTTTCTTAATAGTGTCTCTTATAGTGTACATTAAACTGAAGATAGGTTCAACATCCATTCTTATTTCCATTAATTCACCACTCTTACTTCTACGGTGTTTAATATATCTTCGTTTCTTACTATCTAATAATATAGAACCATCAGGTAAATCAGGCTCGTTTACGTTTGTTTCGTATTGGTGCATTGTAACTAAATCAGCTTGATAGAAACCTCTTAAAGAAAACATCAATAGATAAAAGTATAGTGCCTGTATATCGTAAATGTTTTTAGCATTAGGTATAGCTTCTAAAAAATCCTCTGTCTTTACTGTTTCAACTATCTTAATACTACTACCTCTTTTTACTTTCCATTCATCACGTCTTATAAATGGTTCGCTTATTAATCCTTTCTGATATGCAAGGTTCTTTATCTTACCTAAATGAGTAAGGTATGTTCTAACAGATGTAGGAGACAATCTCTTTTTCCAACCTTGTACGCATTTATCTATAAACTCATTAGTAAGTTCTCCTAATAGTACTTTATCAGTTCCTGCTTCCTTTAATACTGCTTGTACTACTCCCTCGTAAGTTTTGTAAGAGTTTTTATTATCGTATTTAGCTTTAAGTACTGTTTCTAAAAAACCCTGTAAGTTTTCGTTTGAAGTTGCGTTACCTCCACCCAACTTAACGCAAAGTTCATCCCAAGTATAACTACCACTCTCAAATAAACTCCAAGCCAAGTTCATATTATTAGTAATCTCTGTCAGCTTACGATTAACAATAATAGAATCTAAAGCAGTTCCTTTTACTTGATTGTTTCGTGGATTCCAATCAGAAGGTTTGACTTTTAAAGAAGTGTATTTTTTAAACTGTCTACCTTTTGAAAAGGCACGTAGAAAGATTAAAGACCTTCCATCTTTAGCAACAGGTTTGAGATATAGACCAACTCCCATACATCAAATATACACAAAATTTATATTGGGGTACAAATTGGGGTACAGGTTTTATGGTAGGTACTGTAAACTCTTACCTTTGTTAAGTACTGTTATTATTGATAATTGTATTAGTAATCAATAAGTTAGGTTTTTTTATGCTTATTTACGGCTCAAGAGGTTGCAGGTTTGAATCCTGCCGAGGTCACTAACTAAACCAGTACTTTCAAGCTATTTTGAAATTGCTGGTTTTTTAGTTTTCAGAATATTTGCAAAAAAAAGTCTTATCAAAGAATAATAATCATTCGTAAAATCTCAATTGTTACTTCAATTTACGTGTTATAATGGAGAATTAAAACTCAAAAAGCCTATTCATAAAAATGAACAGGCTTTTTTTAGATTAAAAAAGGAGGATTTTAATTTGTCCTTGTTACAAATTCCCAAACAACCCTTTTATTCCAACCTTCGGGTAACTCATCCAAAAGTTGAGCTAAGAGTTTTTGATCAACATTTTTTATTGCCCCCTTATTCATCAGATGATCGATCATTTGCTCCATGTTTTCATAAGCATCCCAAAAGAAGAGTGGTGCTAGATCGGAATCTTGAGGGATTATTCTAGTTGCCATTCCCCAAGAGGCCATCCCTGAATTTTTCATTTCCGATTTAAAACTAGATGAAATTTTATCCGCAAGCTCCATAGCTGAATTTATATTTTTCGGAAAAGCCCAATTAAACAGAATATACTTTGAATTTAAATCGTTATCGTATCTTTTTTCTGTTTTGTAAACAAAACTTCCATATCGTTCAATATCTATACCACCAAATAAACCTGGAATACCATATTTTTTTTCTGTATCAAACCACGCTTCTCGATTTACATACTTCTTTGGATTTTCATATATCGACACCCATAGATAATTGTTTTTCTCGTCTTCAACTTTGCCAATGCCAGGTACACGCTTTAATACCGCCCAGCCCTGAATTAATCCATTATCTACTGCATCTTGAGCCATTTCCTTACCGTATTTCTTAATCAGCATTTCGAAATTTTCAGCATCATCGGGGTCTACCATTGCTGGATTTAACACAAAGGTTTGTTGAGCCGAAATAACGAGTCCAAATAGTAAAAAACTAAATAAAAATATTTTTTTCATTTTAAATTGATTTATGGTTAATACGTGCTAATGTATAAAAAGTATATTATAAATCAATTAGAGTAATTATTACGAACCTGTAATAATTCACTTTAGTCTTTGCTCAGTATTTAACCGTAAGCTATTGTAAACAAATTGATTCAACCACATACATATTTGTAGTGTAATGTTTATGTAGCGTTATCTCGAAGGCATAAAAAAAAAGGATTACTAAACGATAATCCTTTTTTTTTATGTAAAATGTTTAAAATTAAAATTCTCGATAATCACCACTCAAGAATACATTCGCTTCTTCTTCTTTAAATCGAGCTTTTTCATTGTCCCAATGCAAAGTTTTCTTTGGAAAACGTCCCGCGATTACACCTAGCAAAATAGTTTCCGTTAATCGAGATGAATAAGAGAATGGAGCCGAGGCCTTATCCTTTCCTAAACAAGCGTCTACAAATTGATGGTAGTGCTTGGGTGCATCACGTTCATAATCATTTTTATTGTTTCCAAGGCTATTATTTGGATCGTATTTAGCTATATCTATATCTTGATATTCACAATCAACAATGAGACGTGGTAATTCCATGAAATGAGGAAGTAATAAGCGTCCTTTTTCCCCAATAAACATTGCTCCTTGTAAGGGAAGTTTTTCTTTGTTGGGTAGTTTTAATTCCTTATTAACTTTGGGAGCACCAGGCCCATCTGACCAAATCCAAGTAAGTGTATCCGTAGTGTACTTTGTGCCTGGAAATGTATAGGTTACACTGTTGTTTTCAGGAAAACCAAATCCATTTGGCTTACGGCAATTATTTGTAATCGTTAATGGAACATCAAGCGCCAAAGCGTTATAAGGTGTGTCAAAAATATGAACACCCATATCCCCTAGTGTTCCACATCCATAATCTACAAGTTTCCTCCAATTCCCTGGGTGATAAACAGTTTCCTTAAAGGGACGTTCAGGAGAAGTTCCTAACCATAAGTTCCAGTCTAGATGATCTGGGACTGTATCTTCACCTTTCGGCTCAGGCCCATCATAACCCCAGTTTTTGGGAGACCAAGCATGTACTTCACTTACCTTTCCAATAATTCCAGATTGGATTAGAACAGTTGCTAGTTTATAATCATAAAAAGAATGTACCTGTATTCCCATTTGAGTCACCAAGTTCTTTTCTTCCGCTATCTTTCGCATAGCTCTTGCTTCGGAAACAAAGTGCGTTAGGGGTTTCTGACAATAGACAGGTTTATTCATCTCCATGGCCATCATAGATGCAGGTGCATGTGTATGATCTGGTGTAGAAACCACTACAGCGTCAATATCTGCAGCCATTTCTTTTAAAAGAGTTCTGTAATCACTAAATATTTTTGCATTCGGATGAAGCTTTTTGGCTGCTGCTAGATTGTTTGAATCTACATCACACAATGCGACAACATCAACTAATTCATGAGAGGATATAGATGCTAAATCAGCTGCACCCATATTTCCAACACCAATATGTGCAGTTCTTAGTCTTGCGTTTGTTTTAGAAAACGCAAAAAGTGAGGAGGGTAATATAGCGGTTGATGCCAAGGCTGCTGAAGTTTTTAAAAAATCTCTTTTTTTCATTTTTTTATAGTTTAATTATTTTAAGGTGGAATTTAACATCGAATATTCAGGGTATACTATTGATTTGTTAATGCTAAGTTAGAAATTATAATTTTTTAATTTTTATATTTCTAAACCACAAGTCACTACCGTGATCTTGAAAACCAATAAAACCCGATTTAAATTTACCATAATCTGGTAAACCATCCCACTTTCCGGAATTTTTTTTCTCATACCATTCTTCAGACCATGGAACGAATGACAGTACTTTTTGTCCATTTAACCAATATTCCACAAGCGCTTCAGTAAATTTAATTTTAGATGTATTCCATTCCCCCGCAGGATTTAAATTTTTCATTGAAGGGTCTGCTGGATACATTGCGTAGTCAGAGGCCGTTTGCTGTAAAGGGTGAAGTTTGGATGGATTTTCAAAACCGACACTTGTATTGTAAGCTGTTAAATCATGAATGTCAGCGTAATTTTCATCATCTATAAGCTGATATTCGGGAGAAACCTCGGGCGCTCCTCCATACCCTTCCTTAATATGGTAAAAAATACCGCTATTTCCGCCTACAGGAATTTTCCATTCCACATAAAGTTCAAAATTATCAAATTCTTCTGCTCCGTAAATTATATCTCTACTTCCTTTATAATCATAATCTTCCTCTAAAATCTGTTCTGTTTTGAAAGTCAAAACATGGTCTATTATTTTCCAGCCGGGAGGCATTGAGTCTCCATTATATGCTCGCCACCCATCTGTAGAAGACCCATCAAAAAGATTAATCCAGTTTTCATTTGGAATGGTATTGCAAGAAGAGAGAAAAATTAAAACACTACAAAAAAATATACTATGATTCATTCTATATACTATCTAAAATTTGAATCTAAAAATAGTCAAAGAATTTAACTTATCCATAAACTTTACAAATTGAATTAATACTCAGTTTAAGTAAGAATAATTTTAAATTAATAATACTATGTTTTTTTTTATGAAACTATATTAATGTACGGTAAAAGTTAGTATATTTGAGACCTAAATGATTCATTATGAAAATACTCAAACAACTCCTACTTATTGTTGCGTTAGTAACATACTCATTTTATTCAAATGCACAAACTGTCGAAAACCCATGGGCTATTGCCGCGGGTGTCGATCTAATCAACCTTCAAGGTGACAACGTCGATTCTGGTATGAACTTTGGAGCTCCTGCTTTAAGTTTATCAAGATACATTGGAGCTGGTTTTTCCATTGGTGCACAATTTGCACTTAACAATGTTAAAAATAACAATGCAGAACTAGACTATTCCTCTATTGACGGAGTTGTCAAATACAACCTTACAGATGGAAAAATCATACCTTACCTTTTTGCAGGTTATGGATTTTCAAAATTTGGGGAAGAAGATGAAAAAAATGGTTTATTCCCCTCTACTGAGACCAACAGAACAGGGCTTGGTGGTATTGGAGTAAATTTCTTTTTGGATGACAACTTTGCTATTAACCTAAGTACATCCTACAGAGGAAATGTTGAGGGAGACACCTACAATCACCTTCAACACATTGTGGGTCTAAGCTACAACTTCGGGGCTGGTGACGCAGACAAAGATGGAGTACCAGACCAAAAAGACGAATGTCCAGACGTTCCTGGTCTCAAAGAATTTAATGGATGTCCAGATACTGATGGTGATGGAATTCCAGACAACAAAGATCGTTGTCCTGAAGAAGCGGGAACAGAAGCTCTACAGGGTTGTCCTGATGCTGATGGAGACGGAATTGCTGATGCAGACGATGCTTGCCCTAACAAAGCTGGAACTGCAGCCATGAATGGTTGTCCTGATACAGACGGTGATGGTGTTGCAGACAATGAAGATCGTTGTCCAGATACAGCCGGAGATAGTGCAAATGGTGGTTGTCCTTGGACAGATTCAGATGGAGATGGTGTTGCCGATAAAGATGATAACTGTCCAGAACTCGCAGGAACTATAGCTAATAATGGTTGTCCTGACGAACCTACAGATTTAATAAATTTCATCAATAGTGATCAAAATAGAATTCTATTTCCAGCTAGTAGTGATCTTTTGGACACTAATGACAAAGCAATTTTAGACACCGTTAACGGTTTATTGAAAAAATATCCAAATGCTAATATTATCATAGAGGGATATGCTTCAAGTGATGGTAGTGATGCATATAATTTAAAACTATCAAATAAACGTGCAGCAGCTGTTAAAGCATACCTTGTATCAAATGGTATTGATGTTAAAAGATTAAACACTGTTGGATATGGTGAAACTAATTTATCAGGTGACAACAACACTGCGAAAGGCAGAGCAGAAAGCCGTCGTGCTAAAATTAATAGAAGCGCCAAGGTTAAAATAAATTAACCCTAACTTTATATAGATATAAAAACCCCTCATATTGAGGGGTTTTTTTTTATATTTATCCTTAGTAAAACACAAAACGTATCTCATGAATAAATATAATTTTCTTTCGCTCGTTCTCTTTTTTATTTTCTCTACATCTATTGCACAGAATAGAGAAATTCCAGTAGACACGATTGTAGTAACTAACCATACAACAACCATTAAAGGTAAAAATGTAAGTTATCAAGCACAAACTGGAACACAACCTGTATGGAATAAAGAGGGTGAACCAATAGCAACTTTGTTTTACACCTACTACAAAAGAACTGACTTAAAAAACAATCCAGAACGTCCTTTGATCTTTTCTTTTAATGGTGGTCCTGGTTCCGCATCGGTATGGATGCATTTGGCATACACTGGACCAAAAATTCTCAATATAGATGATGAAGGATATCCTGTTCAGCCATATGGCTATAAAAGTAATCCCAATTCAATATTAGATGTAGCAGATATTGTATTTATAAATCCTGTAAACACAGGCTATTCACGGATCATTGAAAACAATGGAAAAAAAGAAAATGGAAAGACCTTTTTTGGAATTAATGAAGACATAACCTATCTAGCGGAGTGGTTAAATACTTTTGTGAGTAGAAAACAAAGATGGGAGTCCCCAAAATACTTAATTGGAGAAAGCTATGGCGGAACACGAGTGATGGGACTTTCTGCTGCTTTACAAGAAAATCAATGGATGTATATTAATGGTGTAATAATGGTTTCACCTGCTGATTATAAAGTAATTCGAGTTGGGGGTCCCGTTTCCTCAGCGCTTAATCTTCCTTATTATGCAGCTGCAGCATGGTTTCACAAAAAACTTAAGCCTGAATTACAACAAAAAGATCTGACCGATATGCTTCCAGAAGTTGAAGATTTCACTATTAATGAATTAATTCCTGCAATGGCTAAGGGTGGATTTATAAACCCTCAAGAACGTTCTGAAATTGCTTCTAAAATGGCACTTTATTCTGGGCTTTCAGAAAAATCTATTTTGCAAAATAATTTAGATGTACCAACCGCATTCTTTTGGAAAGATCTCCTAAGAGAGGAAGGAAAGACAATAGGACGACTCGACTCACGTTATCTAGGAATTGATCGTAAAGACGCTGGAATGCGTCCGGATTATAGTGCAGAACTAACCTCATGGCTACATTCGTTTACCCCAGCAATAAATCATTACATCCAGAAAGAATTGAAGTTTAAAACAGATATTAAATATAATATGTTTGGCCCGGTGCGTCCTTGGAACAATGACAATGATAATACCAGAGAAGATTTGCGTCGTGCCATGGCAGAAAACCCATACATGAAAGTACTTTTCCAATCAGGTTATTATGATGGTGCAACGACTTATTTCAATGCAAAATATACGATGTGGCAAGTTGATCCAAGTGGTAAAATGAAAGACCGTTTTTACTTTGAAGGTTATCGTAGTGGACACATGATGTATTTGCGTAATGAAGATCTTATTAAGGCAAATGAAGACATTCGAACTTTCATTGAAAACAGTGCTGCAAAGGGAAAGCCTGCAAAATATTAATCAATTTTACACGTCACAACGTCTAATACTATCCGCTAAAGAATCAAATCCATTATTCGTTCTGTTTTGAGGAATGAATTCTTGTGCGACAACACCTTTAAAACCGGTTTTTAAGATGGCCTCCATTATTGCTGGATAGTATAATTCTTGTGATTCGTCGATTTCATTTCGTCCAGGAACACCCGCTGTATGATAATGACCATAATATTTATGATTTTCTTCTATAGTGTGAATTATGTCACCCTCCATGATTTGCATGTGATATATATCATAGAGTAATTTAAAATTATCAGAGTCCAGTTCTTTACACAGAGCGACACCCCAATTAGAATTGTCACACATGTAATCACTGTGATCTACTTTAGAGTTCAAAAGCTCCATATGTAAAACAACACCTCTTTTTTCTGCATATGAAAGAATGGCTTTTAAACCTTTTACTGAATTTTTCAACCCTAATTCATCGTCCATTCCACGTCTATTTCCACTGAAGCATATTAGGTTTTTATACCCTGCTTTAGCGACCAAATCAATATGTTCTAAATAACGAGGTATTAGTTTATCATGATATTTAACATCGTTAAACCCATCTACTAAATTCAATTCTGCCCCATTACACATAGTAGAATCTAAATCGTATTTTTTTAGAATATTCCAATTTTCAGGCCCAATTAAATCAATACCTACCAAGCCTAACTTTTTTGCCTCTTGAGCAAGTTCCTCTATCGGTGTATTTCCATAGCACCATTGACAAACAGAATGATTGATATTTCCTTTTAAAGGTTCGTTTTTTGATGATAACGAATCAGAATTTAAACTTGGTATTGCCATTGCAGTTGATCCCAAAGCCATAGTTTTGATTGCATCACGACGGTTGATATTCAATTTGTTCTTCATTGTTTTATAAGTTAGATTTTTTAAGTCGTTACGTTAAGTTGTTTTTCCCAATTCCAAGCGCTCATTAAAGATTCTTCCAGAGTATATCTAGCTTTCCAACCAATATTTGTGTTTATTTTATTTGGATCTGCATAGGCTGAAATAATATCTCCATTTCTAGGATCGCTTAATTCATAGGGTACTTTTTCACCTGTTACTTTTTCAAAAGCATTAATCACTTCCAAAACACTTACTCCTTCTCCGGTTCCTACATTGTAAACTTCACAAGATTTACTATTTCTAGAAGCCATCAAGTAATCTAGGCTCTCAATATGTGCTTGAGCCAAATCCATTACATGAATATAATCTCTAATACAAGTCCCATCCGGCGTTTCATAATTTGATCCAAAGACCTTTAGCATCTTACGCTTTCCAATCACAGTTTGGGTCAGAAAGGGAATAAGGTTTTGTGGAATTCCTTGAGGAAATTCACCGATTTTAGAAGAAGGATGGGCACCTATAGGATTAAAATAACGTAATACTATAGCGTTGAATGCTTCATGGGCTGAGCAACAATCAGCAATGATTTGTTCTCCTATTTGCTTGGTGTTACCATAGGGTGAAAATGCCTTTTTTAAAGATACTTCCTCATCAATTGGCATTTGATCTGCTTGCCCATAAACAGTGCAGGAGGAACTAAATATAAAAGGAATGGATTTTTGAATTACTGGCTTCAGAATCTGAACCAGTCCACTGATGTTATTTTCGTAATATTTAAGTGGGTTTTCAACACTCTCTCCTACTGCTTTATGAGCAGCGAAATGAATTACTCCGTCAATTTCTGGAAATTTATCAAACAATAGGCTCATTTGATCCTCATTCCTTACGTCAAAAGCTTCGAAAAAAGGTCTATTACCCGTTATAGACTCTATTCCGTCTAAAACTTTTAGTGAAGAATTATCGAGATTATCAACAGAAATTACTTCGTAGCCTTTCTGTAAAAGAAGTACCGTCACGTGAGATCCAATGTACCCTAGGCCTCCTGTTACAAGTATTTTCATATCACAAAAATTAAGTTAACTCCCATCCTTTTCGATATGTTCTTCCAACGAATTGATTAGCTGCATCAAGGTTTTTAATCTTCATGTTTTCTCCATCCCATAATAATTTTTTACGGCCAATATAGTTTGCACGTCTTCCAGTAGCACCTTCCTCTGTTAACATGTAACTTCGAATTGCGATATTACCCATTAAAACGGTTTCAGTTAAAGGACCAGAATAATCAAAAGATGAAGTAAGAGATTTGTGTTCTGCACTGTTAAACCCTGCCTTACATGCATCAACCCATTGACGTTGATGTCCAAATTCAGGTTCTAACACCTTTACCTTTTCACCCATAACCACAGGTTCTCCTTTACGATATAATTTTGGATCATTTCCATAAGCATCACATGTAATTACACCTTTATCTCCAATCATTATAACACCATTATCTTCAATACTAACATCTGCTGGAAGCAAATCTGGATGGAAAGGGCGAATTCCTCCATCACTCCAGGTCATTTGAATTGGACCGTTGTTCTTTTCTGTTGCATCAAAATGTAAAGAAACAGATGAAGAAGGTGGACAGCCTTCTGGGTAATAATCGGCACTCCACATTTTGGTGAAAACAGTACCTATACTACACTCTACATCTGTTGGATATTTTAATCCTAATGCTTTGAAGGGAATATCAATTAAGTGACATCCCATATCCCCAAGAGCCCCTGTACCAAAATTCCACCAACCTCTCCAATTAAAAGGATGCATTTCAGGAATGTAAGGCGTCTCTGGTGCAGGTCCTAACCATTGATCCCAATTTAAACTTGTTGGTTTTAATGCAGCGTCAGGCTGCTTCATAGCGACACCTTGTGGCCATACAGGACGGTTAGTCCAGACGTTCACTTTAGAGATAACCCCTATAGAACCTTCACTTATCCATTTTTGAATTTGTAATTGATCTGGGTTTGACGCTCCCTGGTTCCCCATTTGAGTTACTAATTTTTTCTCACGTGCCATTTCAGTTAATAATCGTGCTTCATAGATATTATGAGTAAGGGGTTTTTGAACATATACGTGTACACCTCGCTCCATAGCATAAATAGCGGCTGCCGCATGAGTGTGATCTGGAGTTGAAATAGTGACAGCATCAATATCCTTTTCAGTATCCAACATTTTCTTGAAATTATCGTAAAGCTTTGCATCAGAAAATCTTTTGATAGATTTTCCCACGCTACCATCACCTGAACTATCTACATCACAGAGCGCAATTACACGTTCTCTCCCCTTGACGGATGCGTTTCTTAAGTCACTTTCTCCTTTACCTCCTACTCCAATACCAGCTAATACTAGTTGATCACTTGGGGAAGTATATCCTGCTCCACCAAGAACATGACGAGGAACGATGAAAATTGAAGAGGCAGCAACCCCTTTCTTTATAAAGGATCTTCTACTATCCATATTTTGTTTTGAATTTTTGTCAGACATGTTGTATGAGAATTAATATTATATAAAAGATTAAAATACAAAAAAAAAACGGTAGCCATTTTTTTTTAGGGAATTAAAAAAGTTCCTTCCCAATTAGTTTCTGAAGTGAAAAAAGCCCTTATGTGATTTGGTCTCTTTAATTGCAAATATTCAATTGTTTCGGCTTTAAAAACAAGTTGAGTAAAGTATCCCTTAGAAAAGTCATATTCAACTTTTCCAGGAGAACTAATTTCACTTCCCGGACCCATTTTCGTTGCATAATCTTTTTTACTTTGCTCAGGAATAGATTTATAAATCAAATCATTGTTGATTGACTCAACGAGACTAACATTAACAGTAACCTGAAGCATCTTTTTAGCGTCATAAAACAAAAACTGAGCCCTACTATCCTGACCCAGCTCTTTCACTTTCTTGGAACGTAAGTCGGTAAAAATTGAAAAAAATAGAGTTTCTGAGTCAAAATCTCGAAGCACTACTGTTCTAAGACTTGGTCTTCCATCATTTCCTATTGTAGCTAAGTAAAAAAAACGGAAAGGATGCTTTTTGTTATCCTTTACCTCGCTCCATGCTGTCTTGCAGTTATGTAATAAAGAATCTAACATTACAAGTTTGATTTATTTTGCTCAATCCAACTCTCAACTCTTATTTTAGCGTTTTTCTGAATGTCTGCCCAAAAAAGATTGATGTCGGCGAAATGATAATTTTTAATAAAAGAAAGGAAAAAACGCTTGGGTATTTTTGGGACACTTGACCAAAGCATGCCATCGATTCTTTCAACCTTTAGACTTTGTGGATAAATCTTTTTATCGGAACTCAAAACGCCAAGGTGGTCTTTTTTATTACTTGTTCGTTGGTCATCCCAAGAAATAGGATTGGTTACCACCCCCCCTTTATACCAATAATCATATCGTTTTGGGAGTTTATTCTTTTTATATGTATTCCAACTTACAAAACCTCCAGTTTCATTGGGCTGATTTAAAACAGGAATATTTTTAAACTCATTTGGTAAAATTCGAACACCTACTAAATAAGCCGCAATTAACTTTTCTTGCAATACTTTTCCATCAAAAAATTCATTTAATAAGCATTTGGCATGAAGAGACCCTTGACTATGTGAAGCAATAATAATTGGTTTTCCTTGATTGTAATTTTCTAAATAAAATTGAAAAGCGCGCTTTACATCTTGATATGCTAAAACACCTGCTTCTTTTCCTTGGGCTGCATAAGGATCTACAAAAATCCTGTAATGTGCTTGGCGGTAAAATGGAACATATAAGTTTGCAGCATCTGCCCATGCAGAAGCCTGAAAAGCTACGGCTTTAGACAATACCTCTTTTCTAATTTCATTATTATAAATATCCGCATTCCATTGTGGATTCTTTTTATTTGTAAATAAAGTAGGATAGATGTAAAACACATCTGCTGTCTTTGTCCCTGAATTTTCAATAACACCTTCTAACTCAATAGGCCATTGATCTGGGAGTACTGCCCAATTTTCAAGCTGACTATATTCAGGTGTTTTTGGTGTATTTTTTATATCAAAATCTGAGGTAATATACATGGGTTTACATGAAATAAAGAAAAGTCCAATAAGGACAACTATTTTGTTTTTCAATGTTTAATTTTTTACTAAGATAAGGATTAAGACAAAACATTTTTCAATAGCCTATTTTAAACATTTTAAACACTATATTAAAGTATTAAAAAAGAATAATTATCTTTATTTGCATCATTCTTTAACCACAAAAAAAATCTAATGAAAAAATATTTCATCCTTTTATTTTCCATATCCATAGGAATAGTGACGAGTTGTCAAAATCAAAAAGCAACAACAAAACCTCAAAAATCTGTTGAAGTTAAAGTGGAAAAAAACGATTCAGTATCAAAGGCTAAAGTAACCATCACCAGCAACGTTAACGGTAAAGTTTCTGAAGAGGTTCAAATGTTTGAGGGAACACATGAGGAAGTGATGTCTAAAGTCCATCTAATCACTCAAGATTCTGAGGGAATTGAAGACGTTGAAAGAAAAATGGTTAAAAAAATTCGCTTTATGCTCAACCCTAAAAGCGGAAGTCAGACCACTGGTACAGTCACATTTACAGAAGAAAATGGAAATGTACTTTTTGAAGCTAGTTTATCCGGACTAAGTGAAGGTACGCACGCGATACATATCCATGAAAAGGCAGACTGTTCATCTGAGGACGGCAAATCAACTGGAGGACATTGGAATCCTACCTTTGAAAATCACGGTTCATGGGGTGCAGAAACAGGCTACCATAGAGGCGATATTGGAAATTTTCAAGCAAATAAAGAAGGCAATGGAACTGTTCAGTTTTCAACAGACCAATGGTGTCTTGGATGTGATGACGACACAAAAAACATTGTTGGAAAAGCTATTATTGTGCATCAAGGAGAAGATGATTTGGTTTCGCAGCCCTCTGGTGCAGCAGGTGCTAGAATAAGCTGTGCGGGAATTATTGAATAATTAAAATTCCCATTGACGGGTAACATCAAGCTTTCTTTTTGCTTCGAGTTCTTCTTGTGAAATAACCTTTAAAAAAGAAGGGTGTTGCTCAATAGCATATTCGATTTTTTCAATTATATCTTCGATACTTTCGTTGTCATAATCAATGTCTAGTGGCTTTTTGATTATCATAGACTGGAGGATTCCACGCTTTTTTATCATTAAGCCTTTTTTATCAAAAGACCTCCTAAAGCCGTCTATTACAATAGGGATAACAATTGGTTTGTATTTCTTAATAATGTGAACTGTTCCTTTTCTTACAGGTCCAAAAGGCTTAGTTGTACCTTGCGGAAACGTGATAACCCAACCGTCATCAAGTGCCATACCGATATTCGTAATATCACTAAATTTGACTTGACGTTTAATATCCTTGCCTCCTTCTCTCCATGTTCGCTCGATAGACACCGAACCTGCATAAGCCAATACACGAGGTAATAATCCTGCTTTCATCGTTTCTTTAGCAGCCACATAATAGATATTTAATTTTGGTGACCACAGATACCCTACATTTTTAATGCTATCTATGCGTCCGCTCAAGCTTGCGTTAAACACATGAAACATAGCAACAACATCAGCAAAATAAGTTTGGTGATTAGAAATAAAAAGTACGTTTTTATCAGGTAAATTCTTTATGATTTCAGAACCTTCAATTTCGAGCTGGTTGAAACCGCGATAGCGGCGATGCGTCATAAACCCCATGTAACGGATTAACCATTTCTTTAAAATTAAGTAATGACCAAATGGATTTTTTTTGAACATATAGGGTTTTATAATCTGGCTAAAGATAGAATTAAATCAAAGCACAGTGTTCCAAAAAAAATTTAAATTCTGATAAAATCATCGCGGTGGCACCCCATATCGTATGCTCTTCATAGATATAGCTAGGAACTGTTGTTCCTTTAAAGACCCCCTCATATAGAAGGCTTTGTTTAACTTTTAACTGAATAAGTTCACTCAATGGTATTTCTATATGTTGCGCTACTTCACGAGGGTCAGGAGCGAAAACTGGACTACTGGGGTCAACAACAACGAAAGGACTCACTAAAAAATTACTTGGTGGAATATAAATAGGAGATAAATTCAAAAGCGGTTTTGACCCTAAAAGAGAAACCCCTAATTCTTCTTTGCATTCTCTCAAAGCGGTATGCCAAAGACTCTTATCTACAGCCTCAGGTTTTCCTCCGGGTAAGCTTATTTGACCAGAATGAGGACCTTTATATGTTGTTCGTTTAATTAATGACATATGCATAATTCCATTTTTCGGGTAACAGTAAATCAGGACTGCAGCATATTTCGCATTAGGATGTTCCTTGGAAAGGTTTTCCAATTGCTTCTTTCTTTCTTTGGGCATTGTGCGGAGGTGAGCTTGTTTTCCTGGTAAAGAGAAATCTTTTACATTTGAAACACAATCCATAAAGGTTTTATAATCCATGTCAAAAACAAAAATACTTATATTCTTCTTAATAGGTCTGTTTACACTAACTCAGTGTACCTCCAAAAAAAACGTAAAACAAAGTGTCAATAAAGCAATAAAAAAAGAAGAAGTTAAAAAAGAACAACTGAAAGAAGAAATCATCAAAAAAGAGGAGTTTATAGTTTTAAATGATGAAAATGCAATCCCTTTCTTCTTTGAGTACCAAAAAGAAAATCATGAAAACAAAGTGCGTATAAGTACTCGCTTTGGAAATATTGACATTAAACTTTATGAAAACACACCCTACCACCGATCTAATTTTATTTATTTAACTAAAAGGGGGTATTTCAATGGTACGACCTTTCACAGAGTGGTTCCTGAATTCATAATACAGGGTGGAAATTCAGACCGTATGGAGACCTCAAAAAAAAGAGGTGAAATAGGTAAATATCTTCTTCCTCCTGATACAAGAAAGGGACATAAACATCATCGTGGCGTTATTTCAATGCCCAGTAGCGAAATTGAAAATCCATATAAGCTAGCTTCCCCATATGAATTCTTTATTGTTCAACAAAGCCCTGGCGCTTATCATCTTGATGGCTCATACACTGTTTTTGGAGAAGTTATCAGTGGAATGGATGTTGTTGACAAGATCAACAAACAAAACATTGATGATAGGGAGACCCCGTTAACAAACATATTTATGGAAGTTTCAATTTTAAAATAGATTTTATCGATACTTTAGTCAAAGAGGATGCTTTTTTCGCATAAAATGATGTAAAAATCATTGATTATAAGATTAAATTATTAATTTTGATTTAATAATAAGAATTAATAATGACACTCACTCAACTCCAATACACAATTGCTGTAGCAGAGGAAGGAAACTTTACCCAAGCTGCTGAAAAATGCTTTGTAACTCAACCTACATTGAGTATGCAAGTTCAAAAACTAGAAGATGAGCTAGGAATCAAGCTATTCAACAGAAACACCAAGCCTATAACCTTGACAACAATTGGTGAAAAAATAATTGATCAAGCAAAAATGATTCTTAAGGAAGCAAATCGCATGAAAGATATTGTTTCCACAGAAAAAGGATTTGTTGGCGGTAACTTTAGACTAGGCATCATACCAACAGTAATGCCTACACTACTTCCGATGTTCCTTAATACATTCATAAAAAAATTTCCTAAAGTAAATTTAAAAATAGAAGAACTCAATACAGCTGCGATTATTGAAGAGCTTAAAAATGGAAAACTAGATGCAGGGATTGCTGCAACACCATTAGATGATGTTAAAATAATTGAAAAACCGCTTTATTACGAACCTTTTGTTGGCTACATCCCAGAACCTCACCCTCTATCAAAACTTAAAACATTAGCCCTATCAGATTTGGAAAAAATGGATGTTTTAGTGTTAGAGGACGGCCATTGCTTCAGAGATCACGTCTTAAAAATTTGCCAGACACCCAATTTTTCACATACATTCAATTTGAAGAGCGGTAGTTTTGAAACCCTTATTCATCTTGCAAATGACGGACTCGGCATGACACTACTACCCTATCTTCAAACACGAAATCTTACCCCCCAAAATGCTAAAAACCTTAGGTCATTTGAAAGTCCTGAACCCGCCAGAGAGATTAGCTTAATATACTCAAAAAGCCAACTCAAATTACCAATAATAGAATCTTTGAGTGCAACAATAGAAAGCTTAATGCGTGGGGCAATTAAGTTCGATAACATAAAAGTAGTAACCCCTAATTAATCGGCGTTTCTTGACTTGAAGGATCTTTTAAGTGATTGTTCTTTTTATAAAAACCAACCAACCATTGTTTCAAGCGATCACAATCTTCGGGGCTTAAGTATTGGTTTGCCTTGCTTAACTCTTTATTAAATAATTGTCCATCAAAACTTACCTTTCGGAGAATCATTCTATAGTAGTTTAAATTTCTAGACATCTAATGTAAATTTTATAGCCACAATGTATATTTAAAATATACTTTATAATGTTGTTGAAATGTTAAAATATTACTATGCATAACATAGTTCTATCTTTTATTTATATATTTGCATAACATTATATTAATTATGAAGATAGAAAATACAACTGCTCAAATGCGTAAAGGAATCTTGGAGTTCTGCATACTGTCTCTTATTTCAGGGAAAGATCTTTACACTACTGAGATTTTAGACACCCTTAAAAAAGGAAAGATGTTGGTTGTAGAAGGCACCATATACCCTTTACTTACACGCTTAAAAAATGCAAATTTATTGCAATACCATTGGGAAGAGTCAACTTCTGGTCCCCCTCGAAAGTATTACTCAATAACTCCTGAGGGCGAAGAGTTTCTCTCAAAACTGAAAACCGTTTGGAATGAACTAAATGAAGCGGTACAAATTATTACCACACAAAAATAAATCTTATGAATAAGACTATCAACATAAACCTAGCCAGCACTTTCTTCTACATGGATGAAAATGCATACACAATCTTAAAATCCTACTTAAACGAACTTGAATCAGCATTTAAAAATACGCTAGGCAAAGATGAGATTTTGCAGGACATAGAAACTCGAATTGCTGAGCTTTTCCAGGAAAGAAAAACAAGTTCTGACTATGTAATTAATGAAACAGATGTAAATGAAATCATTGATATTTTAGGACAACCTAAAGATTTCATCTTAGAAGATGAAGATGAAACCACAGACACAGGGGACACTAAATCTGAAAAAAAACTATTTAGAGATCGTGAAGATAGATACATTGCAGGTGTTGCCTCCGGTCTGGGACATTACTTCGGCACTGATGCGAGTTGGATCCGACTCATTTGGGTACTTTTTGCGCTATTTTCTGTTGGGTCTTTATTTCTGATTTATTTGATTTTATGGGCTATTGTTCCCGAAGCAAAAACTACTGCTGAAAAACTCAAAATGAAAGGTGAGCCTGTAAATATTGATACTATTCAAAAAAAAATAAAAAAAGAATTTGATGAAGTATCCTCAAAGATTAAAGATGTAGACTATCAAAAAACTACAGCGTCTTTAAAAAAAAAATCCAAAAGTTTCTTCACTTTTTTAGAGCAACTACTGAAGCAGGTTCCTCAAGTAATAATTAAACTACTGGGTCTTATTTTATCCTTTTTCTCAGGGGTAGGAATACTTGGAATTTTCATTGGATCACTCGTTTTTATATTTTTTGGGAGCATACATTGGCCCATTGACTTTCATTTTAACTTTTTTAATTTTTCTGTATTTCAAAGCATCTATTTTTCAATTGCCTTGTTTTTACTCCTATTAATTCCTTTTCTTTTCACCTTTTCTCTGGGGATGCGCTTAATCAGCTCACAATCAAATGCTTTTGGAAAAATTAGTAGAATTGTTCTTTTGATAGTATGGATAGCCGCTCTTGTTTTTATTATAATCATGGGGTCACAAGAAATTAAAAATCAGAATATTACTGCTACAAAAACAGATACTAAAGAACTGAATATTAAAAAAACAGATACTTTATTTGTGAAATTAAATTCTGAATTTATTCAGGGTGATGACCTAAGCTGGGAATACAATAGGGCGAATAGATTCAAAATAGCACTTGAAAATTTTAGCGAGAGTAGAAAAAATGCAAAAATAAATCTATACAAGAGCAACAAATCGTTTTCTTTTATCGAGTTAAAATATTCAGCAAACGGTGCAACACAGGAAAAAGCACAAATAAACGCAACAAACATTGACTATAACTGGAAACTAGATAAAAGTATCCTCTACCTAGATCCGTTATGGAAAACGGTAAACTCTACCCCATTCTATAACCAAAAAATAAACATAAATCTAAACATTCAGGAGGGTCAAATAATTTTTATAAACAATAGATCAAAAGACCTTCTATATTCCATTTTGAGCAATGATCAAGGGTACAGTAAAAGACAAATTACTGGCCATTATTGGAGGATGGGAACGGAAAAACTCGAATGTTTAGACTGTTCTAGTAATCAACAACAGTTAAATATCAAATATCAGGATAAATCGGGGGATGAAAAGCTAAACTTAAACGTTGATAATCAGGGGGTAACAATAAAAAGAAAATAAAGTTGTAAGAAAGCTGGGTTAGGGTTTGTAGTATTTTTATTAAATGTTATATTTGCGCACACTTTTCGGGGTGTAGCGTAGCCCGGTCATCGCGCCTGCTTTGGGAGCAGGAGGTCGCAGGTTCGAATCCTGCCACCCCGACTGACAAGCCTATATGGCGAATGATAACCCTGTAAATTTTAATATTTGCAGGGTTTTCCTTTTTTTACCACAGGACAGCAGTTAAAACTACCCTCATCTTTTGAAATTCGTTTTAAAAAGTTGCACTCAAATCAATTGGATTCAAAAAATATTTGTTTAATTTTATTGCTTAATAAATTACAATTTTTTTGGTCATTTAGCTTTTCATATTAAATGATAAAAAAATAAATTAGCAAGGTAAAATTTTGGATATCAATATTGTAGAATCTTTAAAATAAGAATTCTGCTACCACTATTACCTATCTAGTTTAATACGGGATGTGGCGCAGCTTGGTAGCGCACACGCATGGGGTGCGTGGGGTCGCAGGTTCAAATCCTGTCATCCCGACTTTTAATCTTATTAAGTTACTGATTTAGAAGAGATTAGCATCTTTTCTTTTACCCCCCCCCACATAACTCCCCAAACTCAAAATAAATCTAACAAAAGTTGAATTGATATTAGACCCATTTATATTTAGTAGAACTACTGGTAGGGTTTTTGATAAGTTGGAAAGGAGTTTTGTAGGGTATGATTTGAGAGGGTATTAGTTAATAAATAGTCTTGCCCCAACATTAATAAAAGGAACCATTGAGTATCTATCAAACGATTTTATCAAACCTGAGTT
>Ga0233426_10001313_pt1 | contig 23309 bp, 22 predicted proteins | sample SI_118_April2016_6_FD_179875 | JGI IMG/M metagenome (GOLD analysis project Ga0233426, IMG submission 179875) | Seawater microbial communities from Saanich Inlet, British Columbia, Canada - SI_118_April2016_10_MG | ecosystem: Environmental > Aquatic > Marine > Inlet | place: Canada: British...
AGCAGATAATATAAACAAAAACCATTCTAACGTACTTAAGTTTACTTCTGAAAAATTATTATCCATAAATCATAGAACAAAAATAACTCAAATTATTGAAAAATGAGCTGTTCTACTAAATAATGTTTGTAAGTTATTTCAAATCAATTTATTTTCCAAAGCTAATTTTGAAATAACCATTCAAAGTGCTCAGAATATTGATTGAACTATTCACATGATAATTCAAACCATTTTTTATATAATTTACTTAAAAAATAATAATATTTTATTTAAATAATTCTTTCATAAAACTTAGAAAACTAGACCATAAACTCAATTTAGGTTTTGGGAATTTCTTTTCATGAATTTCATTAAGATTATCCTTTACATCTATAGTATTTTCTTGAAGTAATACTAGGTTTTTATCTAATACTGATAAAAATCAAGAAAATAAATTAACTCATGCAGAAGAATCAGGAACAATTTGTTGTCAGATAACTGTTAGTGCAGTATTTAATTTAGTAAGAGTTTGTACTCTAAATATATCATCTGTCATAGCTTTAGAATAATCTTCTTTAGTAATTCTTAGTTCAACTGGTAAATATTTATCTACATCTTTTAGATCTTCCATTTGATCTATTTTTTCAAATATTTCTTGAACATCATCTTGAGTTAATTCTTCTCAATCAGCTATATGCTCTGCTTGTTCTTTTGTTAAAACTCATTCATCTACTAAATCATGAAGTTTATGTAAATTTTCTTCAGTTTGTGTTTCTGTTTCAATATATTCTTTCATTTTTTGATACTCAACTTGTTTTTGTTGAAATTCAGCTTGTTCTTTATCTTCTAATTCTTTTTTCTTTTTCTTTTCTTGTTCATTGTAAGCTCAACCTTCAAAACCCATAATATATTTTAATAAAAAATAAATTTAATTTAGTATAACAATTATTACAAATAATAACAAACAATTAATATTTAAGGTAATTTTATATGATAACTAAGATAGTAACTAAAATAAATAATATAGTATCATTATTTTATGCATATATAATAAAACAATATACTAATAAATAAAGAAAAAATAGATTAATTATTTGTACTACAAGATAAAATTCTATATAATAGCACACGTACTTACTTTTTAATTAAATATTATGGCACGTTTTTTTGTTCCTTTATTGTTAATTGTTCTCCCTATCCTTGCATTAGCAATTGGGGGTTGAGCTATTGTTTTTGCAGTTGTTGCTGATATTATATTAATTGCACTTTCTATAAGAATAGTTACTCCTAATACTATTAGAACAGTAGAATTTTTGGGGAGGTTTAGTAGAATTTTAAGACCAGGTTTCCATTTCATTATTCCTTTCTTAGAATGGACTAAAAATCAGGTTTTATATAAAAGAAACTTTCCTGTTGAAGTGGAAGGTATTACTGGTGATAATGTTACAAGTTACATTGGTTTAAATGTAATCTACTACGTAAGTGATGATGAAGATGATACTAAAAATGGTAATATCTTTAAATCAATTTATAGTATCGATGATCCTAAAAATATGATGAGAGCTACAATTGATGAACAATTAAGATGAATGATGGTAACATTTACTCATAAAAACATCTTTGGGAAAAGAGAAGAAATTGGTGAAGAAATAGAAAAAAGATTAAGAGAAAAATTATCTAGTTTTGGTTATACACTTGATTCTATTCAAGTAAGAGATGTTAAATTAGAAGGTACAGTTATGCAAGCTATGAATAAAATTGTAGAAACAGAAAAATTAAAAGAAGCTGCTTTAAATGAAGCTGAAGCTAAAAAAATCATGCAAGTAAAAGAAGCCGAAGCTGAAAAAGATTCTAAAATACTACTTTGAGAAGGTATGGCAGGTCAAAGAATGAAAATTGCTGAAGGTTTTAAAGAATCAGTTGATATGATTAAAATGAGTGATGATACACTTAATGCTGAGAAAGTATTACAATTTTTATTAGATTCATCAAGAATCGAAACACTTGGTAATATTGGAGTACAAGATAATACTAAACTCATTTACTTAAATGAAGATTTAGAATGAAAAACTTCTGAAAGAGCAGCTAAATTAGTTGCAGGAAGTGAAATAATGTAATTTCAGTAAAATCGATATATAAAAAAGACTTAAATTAATTTTAAGTCTTTTTTATATTGTAAATTTTATATCTAATCCATCATCGTAATCTCTGCTATTTTTACAACCTGATTCTATATCACAAGTTTTTCTTTTTCATTTATTGTCTACAGTAATATTTCAACAATATCATTTACATGTTTTTATATCAACAACTTCATTTACTGAATTATTAATATTATCAGTAAGATTTGAAACACTGCTAAATACTTTTATTTTTATATTAGTATCAAATTCAGTTATTTTTTTAGTGTCTAGTCACATAATAGAATATTTAGAAAATAAATATTCCTCCTTAAGATAAGATTATTTATAATAGTAATTAAATCAAATAATTAAACTAATCATTAAATATAAATCTATTACAGATCAAATTTTCTAATAAAAAATACAAACCAGTAATGGTTTGTATTTTTTATTAGGCTAATTTTATTCAGTTATCAATCTTCTTGTCTGGTACAGCAAGTACGACAGTATTATCTTCTTGAATAAAACCAGTTAATAAGAATTCAGACATAAACTTCCCTATCTGTTTATTTGGAAAATTAATGACTCAAGTAATTTGTTTTCAGATTAATTCTTCTTTTGAATATAAATCAGTAATTTGAGCACTTGTTTTTTTTATTCAGATTTCAGATCAGAAATCTACAGTGATTTTATATGCTGGTTTTCTTGCTTCAGGAAAATCACTTACCTCTAATATGGTTCAAGATCTTAATTCTATTATTTCAAAATTAGTCCAAGAAATTTCTTTCATAATATTTTATTTATTTATATCAATTTTTATCAACTCTTTTACTAACTCTTCATTAGATTTTCAAGTGAGATTCCAAGCCTTTGGTAAAATACTTGTTTCCGTCATACCAGGAATAGTATTTACTTCTAAGAAGTATAGTTCTCAATCTTTTTCAATAAACTCAACACGAGCCATAGATTTAACATCAAAATAATTATAAGCTTTTAGTGATTGTTCTTGTAGTTGAGTTAATAAATTTTCTTCTATTTCAGGAAAAGTTTCTTTCATTGAAGATTCTGTAACGTATTTTGAATCATAATCAAAAATAGCGTCTTCTACTTTTTCTAACTTCATTATTGGAAGAATTTTTCAATCTACAATAGAAACACTGTATTCATCTCAGGTAATAAATTCTTGTATTAATATATCATCATTTATATTTTTATCGATTTCATTATAATTATTATAAAATTCTTGATGATTATTTATCTTATAAGTATAAAAAGATGAACCTCATTGATTTGGTTTCATAATCACAGGATAACTATCAGGAAAAGATTCTGATGATTTTGCTATATATTGAAAAGGTACTTTTATTCCGGTTTGAAAAATAAGAGTATTTGCTTTTTCCTTATCTAAACATAAAGCGTGAGTTTTATAATTAGATAACACATGTGGTATATTTAAAGAATCTAAGAATGCGAATATTCTACCATCTTCTCAGTATTCTCAATGAAATACAGGAATAGCAAATTCATATTTATCTTTATTTTTTAGGAAAGAATCCATTTGTTTTGGAAGATCATATAAATCATATTCTCTGTCTATATATTTTTCAAAAAATGCAGCACTTTTTAGAGCAATTTCTCTTTCTAAACCGGGTCAACCAGTAAGTATTACAACTTTTTTCATCATGATTTTATTAAAAAATAATTGAATAACTATATAACTTATTACTGGAGTTAGTAATAAAATTAATAATATATAGCTGTATAATAGTATTATTTGCTCTAGGTAAAATATTCATAATATTTCTAAAAATATACCTCAAAATATTATTAATAAAAATATATAATATTTATTTTTTGATTCGATCTTATGGTGAGTTTTTTTTCTAATTATTTTTCATAATACAAAAATACTTGAAATTATACCGTAATAAAATAGTAAATTAAATATTATTATTTCAGTTGCAGATTGTAAAAATATTGCAAACGATAATATTAGTAAAAATATTTCTATGATGAAAAACATATGAAACAAATTACCTTTGTCTCTTTGAATATTAAATCATCTATGTCTTTCTAAACTAGAAAACCAAAAAAAACACCTGTACCATACAGGTAAAATAAAACTAAAAATAAGTAATAAATATTCAAACATACACTTTAGATAATTGATATTTTTTATAATAATCAGAAATAAAATTAAACAAAAAGAAAAGACTAATTAAAGTCTTTTAATAATGAAGTCTTACTATACTTTCCTAACAGGAGCAATTCTTATATTCATTTTTTTCATTCATGCAGTTGAGAATGCAATTTCAGCGAGTTCTCAGTTGAGTGATGTAATTATACCTCAACCAAACTTTGGATGAGAGACTTTGTCTCATCTTGAAAATTCGGATACATCATTATTAGTGACTGCTTTTACAGTTCTAACTGGAGTAGATGTAGATCATGCTGATCAAAAAGAGAAACTTCATCCATTATCTGGACTTGAAAGTGTGCTTGTGAATAAATTGGTAGATCATTTTACAAAATCTGATATATCATAATCCTCTATTGTTTCAGCTGGTATTTCTTTCATAAAACGAGATTCAGGATTATTTTTATAATCTCCGAATACAAAGCGTTCTTTTGCTCTTGAAATAAAGAGTTCTTCACGAGCTCTCGTCATTGCAACATACATAAGTCTACGTTCTTCTTCAAGCGCAGCTGGATCTCCAGTACTTCTGAAACTTGGGAAAATACTATCCTCCATTCCTGTTACAAATACTCTTTTTTGCTCAAGACCTTTCGATGTATGGATAGTCATTAGGGTTACGTATTCTTCCCTTTCATCTTTTGTATCCATGTCAGTAATCAGAGCTACTTCTTCTAGAAATTGTGAAAGAGAATCTCTAGGTTCTATACCATTATATTGAGATGCTACTGTAATTAATTCATCCATATTTTCTTTCTTGGCATTTTTTTCATCTTCAGATAATCCATCACATATATAGTCGTCATATTTAATAACTTCTCTTATTTTTAGTATTAGTTCAGAAACTACTAATTGAGTTGAAGCGTGAACAAGTCACGAATAAATATTTCAAAATTCTATAATAGATTTTCTCGCAGCTGGTTTTAATTCTTCTACTTCATCGATATTTTCTATTAATTGAGGATAATTAACTTCGAATGATTCTTTATATCTATCCAATATTTCTATTGATTTAGCTCAAATTTTTCTTGAAGGAGTATTAATTACTCTTTTCATATTCACTACATCATTTCCATTATGAATAACACGTAAATACCCTAGTAAATCTTTGATTTCCTTTCTATCATAAAACTTTTGTCCTCATACTACTCTATACGGAATTCACTTCATCATAAGAGCTTCTTCTAATTGACGTGATTGCGCATTAGTTCTGTATAATATTAAATTATCAGAATATGAACTATTATTTTCTTCTCATGTAGATAATAGTTTAGTCAGTGGAGTATTATCTTGAATATTTGCAGCAATAATACTTGCTTCCAATCTATCAGTTGGAGCTACAATATATTGAATCTTAGTTCATTCAACATTATCAGTCCATAATTCTTTTTTAATACCTGAATTATTTTTTGCAATAACAGCATTTGCTCCGGCAATAATAGTTTTTGTTGATCTATAATTTTGTTCTAACTTAACAATAAGAGCATCTGGATAATCTTTTCTGAAGTTGATAATATTAGACATATCAGCTCCTCTCCAAGAGTAGATAGATTGTGCATCGTCTCAAACTACAGCTAAGTTTCTATATTTTAGAGCTAATAATCTCACTATTTCATATTGTGGTGCATTTGTATCTTGATACTCATCAATCATGAGATATTTATATCTTTCTTGGTATATATCTAATATTTTAGGAATTCTCAAACAAGCTAAAGTTTTCACTAAAATATCATCAAAATCCATAGCATTATTATTGGCAAGATTTTCTTCGTATTTTAGATACACTTTATAAACTACTTCTTTGAGAGAACTGTCTACTTCAGCTTCGTATGATCTAGCAGTTACTAAAGCATTTTTAGCATTTGAGATATAAAAAGCAACCTGACGTGCAGGATATTCTTTTTCATCTAATAATAATTCATTTTTTATAATCCCTTTCAAAACTGACATTTTATCTGACTCATCATATATAACGAAATCTTTTTTAAGTCAGATATTTAATTCTTCTGGAAGAAAGTTTTTTAACACTTCTTTTAATATATATATTCAAATCGAGTGAAACGTTCAAACAAGTGGGAAGCTTCCTCATTGATACAAACTTCTCGGAGCTGTAACTCAAAGTCTCGCAGCTACTCTTTCTCTCATTTCACGAGCTGCTTTATTCGTAAATGTAACCATTAATACATTAGCAGGACTTATACCCTTCTCAGAAATCATATAATTCACTCTCTGTGTCAAAGTAGCAGTCTTCCCTGAACCTGCACCAGCAATTATCAATAATGGTCAATCAATCTTATTTTTAGCATCTTCTTGTTTCGGGTTTAATTGCAAAATATTTACTCTTAAAAATTATTTTAAATAGTGTATATATTTTTTTATAAATAGGAAGATGAAAATTGAAAATTCTAATATTTACTTTTTCATTAAAATATGTTATAATAAAATTACATAGAAGTATTATATTATAAACTAGAATTTATAACGGAGGTTATCATGAATGATAACAATAATAAAGAAAAAACTGAATACGAAGTAGTAATGAACTCAGGAAAAGTAAATAAAATTACTTTTCCTGAAAATATGGAAATGCAATCATTTTCTAATACTATGCCAACACAAATTCTAAATGAGAATATGAACTTTGAGGAAACATATCAATATTTAGAAGCTATTGATCAACCAAAAAGTTCAAGTTTTCTAGATAACGGAGGTATACTAATAGTATTATCAGTCTTACTAGTAATAATACATAGATCACGAAAAAAAGTGCAATAATATCTTCTACGTAAAACCAATTAAAGAACCAGTCTTGAGCTGGTTTTTTTGTTTAGTTTAGAAATTCTTACAAAACTCTTACTTTTTGTAGATATATTAATATAATAAAGTTATATATACATTATTTATCAAATATGAAAATACTTATAGTAGAAGATAATAAGGTTTTATCTAATAATATTGCCACTTATTTGAAGTTGGAAAATATTGAAACGAAACAATTGTTTATTGGTAATGAAGTAAATTATGAGTTAACTGTGAGTAGTTATGATTTAGTTATTCTAGATTTATGACTTCCAGATATTGATTGAGTTGATGTATGTAAAAATATTAGAAATTCATGAAAAAATATTCCTATTCTGATGCTCACAGCAAGAAATACTATCAAAGATAAAGTATCTGGTTTTAATTCGTGAGCTGATGATTATCTCACAAAACCTTTTGATTATGAAGAATTACTACTGAGAGTCAAAGTATTGATAAGAAGGAACTTTACGATTAAAAGTGAAAATATATTGTTATGAGAAAATAAAAATATAACTCTAAACATAAAAGTAAAAACTGTATCTATTGATTCTGAAGAAGTTCATTTAAGTCCAATTGAGATAGATCTTCTTATATATCTAACACAAAATAGTTGAAATATAATTTCTAAAGAAAAATTACTAGAAAAAGTTTGGTGAGAATATGATGATTTCAAAATAAGTAGAACGGTAGACGTTTATGTATGATACCTAAGAAAGAAACTCTGAAAAAACATAATTGAAACTGTTAGATGACAATGATACATTATTAAAAAATAAAATATTATCTTATATATAGATTTTGGAAAATTATAAATTGTTAGAAATCCATAGAAAGAAACTAAGTATAAACTTCACACTGTTTATATTTATTTTAATCTGGATTATTCAAGCAATATTTTTATTTTGACTATTTATAAATAATAATTTAAATTTAGAAAAAAAATTAAAATCAAAAAATGAAGCAGTAATAAATATATTAAAAAATAAAGAACAATATTCTCAACAAATTCAAGATGAAAATAACGCTACCAAACATATATTAGAGAAATCATTGGAATGAATCACTATTTATGAAAATGATATTAAAATATTATGAGACATAAAAAATAATTCTCTTCCAAATGAAAAAATACTTAATAGTAGTAATTATAAATATTATCAATCTAAAGTAGATATAAATTTTAATAATTATCATATAATTATTAAAACTGAGAATAAAGATAATTATAATTCATTGATAACAGAGTATATATATTTTTTATTACTCTCTCTTCCCTTTTGCGTATTACTTTATTATATTTGATATATATTTATCGGTAGAAATTTTAAACCTATTAAAGAAACATTATCTTCACTTGAGACATTTAGTGGAAATATAAATCATGAAATGAAGACACCACTTACTGAAATTATCTCAACCTTAAGTCTTTCACAAAAGATAAAATGAAACTATGAACAAGCTATAGATCAGAGCTTACAATCGACTAAACGTTTAAATAAAATATTAGATTCAATGTTATGAATCATTAATCTTGTAGACTCGTCTTATAGAAAGCAAAAAATAAACTTACTCTTAGAGATAAATCATCTAATATCAGAAAACTCTATAACAATAAATGATAAGAATATCAAAATAAATACTAATTTTAAACAAAATAGTTATTCACTAAATATAGATAAAGAACATTTTCATATATGTGTTTGAAATATTTTAAAAAATGCAATCAAATATTCTCATAATAATTCACAGATAAATATTGATTTTGATAACTGAATAATAGTTATTAAAGATAATTGAGTTTGAATAGAAAAGAAAAATTTAAAAAGTATATTTGATAGTTATTTTAGAGAAAATTATACAACACAAGAAGGATATGGATTATGATTAGCATTAGTTAAAAAAATTACTGATTTAAATTCTTGGAAGATTAGTATAGTAAGTGAGAAAAATATAGGAACTGTAGTTACAATAGAGATTATTTAATACATATAAATAAAATAAATGAAAAAAATAATGTTATTTATATTTCTAATTTTACTCACTACATGTTCATATGTAGATGAGACTAAAATAGAAACAGATTCACGAATTGAGGTAGATAAATTTTTAGAGCAGAGTTACGACAATGTTAAATCTGATAAAGAATTACAAAATCAAGAATGAGACACAGTAAAAGTCAATTGAAATACAATTTCAGTTAATAAAGAAATTTTATCAATAGATGATTCAGTACATAAAATTGAGAAAATTAACACCCAAGAAATCGAAGCTATAAAAGAAAATAATCAGCCTGATGATATTTTAAAAAAAATTGTATTAGATATAGATGAAAGTGAAATACTGAGTTTAGAAAATATTAGTATATCAACTGAGGAAATAAATATTGAAGATGAGTTAACTGCAGATGAAATAATTATAGAAGAAACTACTTCTGAAGATATTGAAGAACTAATAAATATCTTATTTGAAACAAATAATTAATTTAAGCAATAAATAAATTTAATTAACAAAAATAATTAAATTTATTATATATATATCATTAAAAATAAATCATGAAAGATTATATTAAAACCCTAAAAATTGGATTAATATCGATACTAATATTAACTCTCGTAGGTTTTCCTGAAATCCTCTTCGCGTTAGATTGAACTCAATCACAAACAAGAAAAGAAAGCAGAAAGCAAAGAAAGTTGGATTCTCAGAATACAACTACTAAACAAATTACTGATGAAAATAAAATTTCAAATTTAGAGTGATCTAAATTATGAGAAACAAAAATCATAACAGATGAATTTAGGAAAATAAGACAAGAAATATTAAGAAAAAAAGATGCTGGAGAAATAACAACTGAACAAGCAAGAATATTATTAACTCAAGAAAGAAATAAATTAGAAGATAAAATCATAAAAACATCTACTACATTCGAATTATGAGATGTAAATATTCAAGATAACAATCAAATAATAAAACCGCTTGAACAAAATACACCAAGAATTAACAATTTGAGTTATAACCCTGATTTTCAAAAAAGAAAAACAGAGGCTTTTAAGAAAAGAAAATGAGAAAATTCTTTATTAAAAAATAAAAAAGAAGATGAAAGAAAAGAACAAATGATAATATTGAGGAAATGATTCGAAAAATATAAAACTGAAATACTAATAAAAGTAAAAAATTGAGAATTAAGTCACAAAGAAGCAAGAGAAATACTTACAAAATATAGAGAAGAAAAAATAATTAATCAAAGACTTACTTTTAAACAAGAAAGAGATGCAGAGAAAAAACAACAACTAATAAGAATAAATACTATAATAACAGAAAAACTTACAGATAAATTAAGTAAATACGATTCATATACAGTAAATCAACAAATTGAAATTTATAATAAAATATTAAGTAATATTAATTTAAAATTAGAATCAGATAATATAAACTGAAAAAATATAGTTTTATTAAATTTGATAAAAGTAATAGTTACAGATAAGAAAAATACATTAAGTTAAGATTAACTTAATGTATTTTTCTTATAATTCTTACACTTCTCTTACAAATAGACTCTATACTCTGTATAACCTCAATAGGTTATTATTTATATATTAATATTATATGTTATGAAAATTTTAAAAAATACAAGCCTGGTATTAGTTCTTATTACTATGTTACTTACTAGTTTAACAGTAAGTGCTGATGAAACTTATGTATCATCTGATAAACATACGCAAATGGAAGAAATGAAAGCTGCTAGAGCAGATATGAAAGCTTCTCATGAAGAAAGAAAAGCAAATAGAGACGCTTTTAAAAATGATATGAAACTTAATAATGAAGAAACAAAATTAAATAGAGAAAGTTTTAAGAAATCTAAAGATGAAATGAAAGAAATTTTTTCTGATTTATCTGATGAAACTAAAGACGAATTAAAAGAATTGAGAATTCAACACAAAGAAGATACTCAAGAACTAAAAGATGAAGCTAAAAATAAAGATTTATCATTAGAAGACAGAGAAGAAATAAAATCAGAATTAAAAACTTTAAATGAAATTTATAATGGAAAAGTATCTGAGTTAGTATCTACTAGTGATTCAGCTATTGCATTCTTAGCTGAAAGAGATGAATTAAAAGCAAAAAACGATATACTAAGACAAGAAAACAAGGAAGCAAGAGAACAATATAGAGAAGGGAGAGATGAAAAAGTTGAAATGTATAAAGAAATATATTTAAATAAATTAATAACAGCTCTACCAAATGTTTCTGATATAAAATTAGAAAAAATATCTGAAATGATTGAAGGTATGGTTGAAAAATTAGAAGCTAATACTAAAATGTCTGACGAAAGAAAAGATACACAAATATCACAAATTATCTCATTTAAAGAAATATTAGATGAAGAATTAGAATCTAGAGAAATTACAGAAGAAGAAATAAATTTAGAAGATATATTAGAAGACTAATAATAGACTAAATAATAAAGAACCACTTAAAACTGGTTTTTTATTTTGTGTACACATTTTCGAAATATTTAATATAATATAAGAAATAATACTAAACACATAACATGAGACTTGATCAATACGTAACAGAGAAATTAGATATAACAAGAAATAAAGCACAGGCAGTTATAAAAGCTGAATCTGTAATGGTTAACAGTAAAATAATTACAAAAACTGGTTTCAAAGTAAAAGAAACTGATATAATTGAAATACAAGAAACAGAAGAATCAAAGTATGTAGCAAGAAGTGCTATGAAATTAAAATGATATTTCTATAAGAATAATACCTCTGTAGATTGAAAAATATGCTTAGATATTTGAAGTAGTACATGAGGTTTTTCTCAAATATTATTAGAGAATAATGCTTCAAAAATATATGCAGTTGATGTTGGTACCTCTCAACTTCATGATGTTGTCAGAGCTGATAAAAGAGTGATTTCACTTGAAAACACTGATATACGTAACTTAAAATTACTACCTGAACAAGTTGATATAATCACCTGTGACGTAAGTTTTATTAAATTGGATATGATATTAAGTGCTATAAAATTACATATATGAGATTTAACAAGAGCATTTTTATTATTCAAACCACAATTTGAAGTATGAAAAAGTCATGTAAACTGAAAATGAGTCGTGAAAGATGAAAAATTCACTATCAGAGAATTAAATAATTTCTTAGATATATGTCGCGCAAATGAATTAAAAGTTATTAACGTAGAAAAATCACAAATGAAATGAGAAAACTGAAATGAAGAAATATTTATCGAATTGGTTAAAAAAGATTTGTAAAAAAAGTATTTTATAATAGAATTAATACAATTGTAACTTTAATAAGGGTTCAATAATGTTAAAAAATGGAGAAGACTTAATTAGGCATATTTATATAGAAAGTTTAATTAAAAATATTGATAATAATAATAAAATTATACTTGTATTTGGATTTGTGTCATTAATACTGATTTCATATTATCCCTATTAATAAATATTAATTTTTTACTATTATTAAAAAACCACACTTTTGTGTGGTTTTTTAAATTTTAAATATAATTTGAAAAATATGTAAATTAATTTACAATAAAGTAAATAAAATATTAATAAAATTAAATGAAAAATATATTCATACTTATTTCCCTTTTTTTACTAACTTGATGTACTTGGAATTACCAAGAAAAAACTATTAAAACTACACCTAGTAAAACAATAAGTAAAACAACTGAGGAATTATTGTTAGAAAAACAAAAAGCAGAAGCGGTACTAAAACAGATTAAAAAAGAAGAAGATAAAGTAATGTCTAAAGTATTAGATAGTTTTTTGAATTCTGAAGAAATAGATATACAAAAAGAATTATTAAATACACAAAATAGATACAATGACTTACTTTGACCAATTCTTGAATATGAACACGAAATTGTGGAAAATCAAACATGATCTACAGCTAGTTGAAATACATTATCTTGAAGTATAATTAACGAACAAGAACGTTCCGATTTAGATGAATTATTTAATTCAAGCACATGAAGTATATATTCATGAGAAGTAAAAATTATAGATTCAAATAACGAAGATACTAGTAATAATATAATAGAAAAAAATAATCATACTTTAATTAAAAATGAAGATATTCCTGAGTATAAACATGAATCAAAAGTATGAAATTCATGAACATATAAATCCTATGTTTGAGTAAAAGATATATGTAAATGAGGTCTCAAAATGATAAAAAAAGACAGAACTGAAAGCTGGTTATTTATTAATAGTTGTAATAAGATGATTTCTAGTTTTGAATTAGACTTCTGATGAATAAAAGTACACTATTTAGATAAAGAATGAAATAAAAAAGATGAATTTGTAACTATTAATTAATAGTTGAAAAATTATGTTTTTTCAATAAACTCTCTTAGAATTTAACACTAAGAGATTTTTTTATGAGAAAGTGAGATATTATTGAAAATATCACAGTTGAGAAGTTAGTTTTCTGAGGAAAATGATTTGCTCGTATAACTAGTGATAACCCTGATCTAGATGGAAGAGTTTGTATGATTACTGGTGGAGCAATCCCAGGTGCAATTGTAAACTTAAGATTATTAAAAAAGAGAAAAAACTATTTTGAAACACAAATAGTTGATACAATACAAAAATCTCCTATTGAAGTAGAGCATCCTACAAATAAATATGGAATGTCTGGAGGTTGGAAATGGATAAATATCCCTTACGAAGAACAATTAAAAATAAAAGAAGAACAAGTAAAAGAAGCTCTATTTAATGTAGAAAAAAAACAAGGTGATTTACACTATTTACCAATAGCAGGTTCTCCTACTATTGATTGATATAGAAATAAAGTAGAATTTTCTTTCTGAAAATATATATCAGCAAAATATGAAATAGAGCAACATTTTAATGTTGGTTTCCATAAACAAGGTGAATTTTCAAAAATTGAAGATATGGAAGGATGTTCATTAATAGATGAAATACAAAATGAAGTATTTAGAGAAATTAAAAAATTCTCTAAAACAATGGGATTACCTGTTTATGATCAAATGAGACAAGAAGGTTTCTTTCGTCATATACTTATAAGAAGAACACATTTTTCTGACGAAATGATGATACTTCTAAGTTTCAATCCTGAATATTTTGATAAAAATGAAAATGTAAATAAAGATGAAAAATTAAGTCTTTTAAAAGATTTCTTGATGTCTTTGACTGAAAAGTATGAAATTATTAGTTCAATATATTTTTCTCATAACCCTAATAAGGCAGATGTTTGTATCGGTGATTTAGAATTAATCTTTGGTAAAGATTCAATTACAGAAAAATTACATGGTTTAGAATTTCAAATTTCTCCTACTAGTTTCTTTCAAACAAACTCAACTGGTGCTGAAAAATTATATGATCTAGTATTAGATTTTGCACACAAAGAAAAATTATCTGAGCAAACAGTATTAGACCTTTATGGTTGAACTGGTACAATAGGTATGATATTTGCAAAACATGGAGCGAAAGAGGTTCATTCAGTTGAACTTGTTAAATCTTCATCTAAAGATGGTGAAAAAAATGCAAAATACAACTGAGTAAAAAACATGAAGTTTGTAAATGCAAAAGTTGAAGATTTCTTGGATAAGTATATCAATCAAAGTAAAACAGCTGATTTACTTATAATTGATCCACCTAGAGTTGGTATGCATCCAGATGCCCTACCTAATATAATAAAATTTTGAACAAAACAAATGATATATGTTAGTTGTAATCCAGCAACTCTTGCTAGAGATTTAGAATATATTTTAGATAATAGTGAATATAAAGTAGAAAAAGTACAAGCAATGGATATGTTTCCTCATACAAATCATATAGAAACAATTGTAAGTCTAATAAAAGAGTAATCTCTTTTATTAGACTTACAAAAAAAAATAGCTATTATTAAGCTATTTTTTTGTTATTTATAAAAAATATGATAAAATAATTTTAATATTCATAAAACTAACATATGACTCCAAAAGAATTATTAGATAGTATACTTACTTATGCATCAAAAAATCATTTTCCAGATATACATTTAAATACATGATTTACTCCAAAAATTAGAGATAAAAATTGATATATTCAAGATTTAGTATCTATAAATGAATGAGAAAATCCTATTAAAATGCCTATTTTGAATCAGGAAATTATTGAAAAGATAATATTTGAAATTGCTAGTAAACATGGATTGGAAAAATTTCAAGAAGAAATGGATTTAGATTCATCGTATACTATAGAATGAGGAGATAGATATAGAGTCAATTGCTATATGGATTCTGCTGGTTATTCTGTTGCACTGAGAGTTATACCATCAAAAATTCCTACAATGGAAGAATTGTGACTTTGAGATAAAATAAAAGATATGTGTAATAAAACAAAAGGTCTGATTTTAGTAACTTGACCAACAGGTTCATGAAAATCGACTAACCTAGCTGCAATGTTAGATTATATAAATAAAACACATAAAAAACATATAATCACAATTGAAGATCCTGTTGAATTTGTATTCAAATCAAATCAATGTCTTATAAATCAAAGAGAAATATGACATCATACAAAATGATTTACAACAGCAATTCGTAGTGCCTTAAGAGAAGATCCAGATGTTATAATGGTATGAGAGATGAGAGATCCAGAAACAATAAAGGCAGCTATAACTTTAGCTGAAACTGGTCACTTAGTGTTATCAACACTCCATACTAATGATTCAGTACAAACAATTGATAGAATAGTTGATGTATTCCCTTCATGACAACAAAAACAAATCAGAATGCAATTAGCAATGAGTTTGGTATGAGTAGTTTCTCAAAGACTAGTAGCAAGATCTGATAAAGAGTGAAGAATTGCAGCAAGAGAAATATTAGTTTCTAATGATGCAGTAAGAAATCTGATAATATCAGGTAAAACTCATCAATTATATGCAGTATTAGAAGTTGGTAAGAAATTTTGAATGATACTAATGGATAAATATTTATTATTACTTTACCAAAAGTGAATAATAAATAAAGATAATTTACTTGCTTATGCAAGAGATAAGGATGGAATACAAATGTTAATTAATGAATAATTAATTTCATTCAATTTAATAAAAGAAATTTAAAGATAAAATAATATATATTATGTTACATATACAGTTTTTAAAAGATTCGTGATATTTTAAAGAAACACATTTAGAAATAAATGAGGTACTTTTTGATGAGTGAGATTTAGATAACAATATATATATTATATTAACATGAGAAGTGAGTGTTGAAAAATATACCACTTCAAAAAAAGATGAAAGTAAAATGTTAGCAACTTTATGAAAAAATGAAATTTTTTGAGAAGCTGCTCTCAATTCAGATAAACCTAAACAGGTGAAAATGGTAGCAAAAAGAAAAACTGTACTGTTATCGATAAATGCAACAAAAGGATTGGATAATTTTTCAAAAAAAAATCCAGAAGAAGGACTTAATTTACTGAAATATATTATTCATATTTCTAATATGAGATTATTAAAATCGAATGAATTGATCACTGCTAATTTTAAAGTTACACAAGAAATTTTAAATATAGAAGAAATAAATAATAAAAATATATTTAAGTTAATTGATAAATTAGAAGAAATAATTAATATTGATTATAGTCTATATTTAGAGAAAAATGCAGTATTAGAAAATTACTTAGTCATTAAATATGATTCAAGAGAAAAGTGAAAAATGAAGGATGAAATAATTGAAGTTACAGATAAAAAACTTCATTTATTAGAATTGAAATTACAAGATACTTTTCATAATATTCAACCTCTTACTATTTGAGATGATGAACTATGATATCTAGTATATTTTAGAAAATACAGTAATTTTAACGATAATGATATTAAAGTATTAACTTCAATTTCTACTTGATTTTCTTGATTAATTAAAGAAAAAAGGATGTTAGAAGAAGAAAGGAATAAAGCTTACATGGAAAATTAAAATTAACAAACATCTTAAATTAGAAAATTATTAACATAAAAAAAAATAGATTAATATAAAATTATCTATTTTTTTTAGTTTTATTTTTTGTAATATAGTTATTTTTTATATTTTTCTAATAAATTTACTAATTTATATTCTCATTTTATAGCTTTATACATAGAGGTTACACTTGGAGTTCCACTAGCAAGTATAAGTTTTATGTCTAAATAATTAGCAATATAATTCACAATATCTAATGAATGGTAACGTGGAGCTTGATCAGAAACATAACTATTATCATGTTCTTCATCAACTATAATAAGACCTAATTTATTGAAAGGATAAAATATAGAACTTCTTGTTCAAAGTATTATTTTAGCTTTTCATGTTTTAATATCACACCAATATCATGTTTTTTTTGCTGCTGAAACAGTAGAATTTATTATTATGACATCTACTCAGAATACTTCTTTAATTTTAGTAGATATCTGATTTGAAAGTATTATTTCAGGAATTAATAATAATGACTGTTCTCACTTATTTAATACTTCTTTTATGAGTTTTATATAGATTTCTGTTTTTCCACTTCATGTAATACCGTAAAATAAATTTTTTTTATTATTTTTTTTCTTTATTTCCTGATATGCTTTATCTTGAGCATCAGTTAATTTTATATCTTTAGTAAAGGTATACTTATACTCAGTTTTTGTAATAAAATCTGGTATTTTATCTTTATTTACTTTTTCTAATAAATTTTTTGGAAAAAATAAGCTGGCAGCATTATGTATTGGAGTAAAATAATATTTTGCAATCCAAGGTATTATATTTTTTTGATACTCATTAAGAAAAATATAATCATGTTTAATTGAAATAAGTGATTTAATTTTTGATTCATCAATTATTCATATACTTACATTAATATTTAAAATTAATGCTATTTCGATAGTTTTACCATATGGTATTTCAACTATTTGCCCTATTTTTAGATTATTCAGTAAAAAATCTGGCACAAAATAAATAAGTCAGATTTCATCAAAAGATTTAGAAAATGGAGATACTAGGCAATACATTAATATTTTAATAAACTGTTAATAATATATTTATTTAATTTTTCTACTCAGTTTAAAAATGATAAATTGACTATAAAATTTACTGAATGAACAGATGCTCATAGTTTTTCAACAAGTTGAGTAGCAGCAAGTGCTGTACCTCAAGTTGCTAATAAATCATCTATAATTGCAGCTGAGTCTCAAGATTTTAGTGCATCAGTATGAATTTCAAATGTATTTTTACCATATTCTAAATCATAATCAATACTTATTGTGTCAAATGGTAACTTCCCTGCTTTTCTTATCGGTATAAACGGTATACATAATTTATAAGATAATGCTCAACCAAAGATAAAACCTCTCGCATCTAATCATACGATATGAGTTGCTCATTTCACATGTACAGCTAACTGTTCAATTGATTCTTTGAAAGCAAGTGGATCTGATAATAATGGTGCAATATCTTTAAAGATTATTCATTCTATTGGAAAATTATCTATATCTCTTATATATTGATCTAAATTCATATTTTTTATATTATTATGCAGATTTAATTTCTGGATTTTCAATTCCCATATTAGTTAATGCTTGTATCATTAGGGTAATATTATCAGCAGATGATACTTGTCCTGATGCTATTTTAGTCTTTATACGTATTATAAGTGTATTTCAGATAAGTTCTAATCCAGATCATCTGAGAGCCATTGTTAATCATCCTTTCGCTCATGATTTTTTCAATATATCTATAAAAACTTTACTTTCAAAATTAGAATTCTTAACACTAGTTTTTTGAGTATCTTCTTTTGATGATACTCAGAAAACATCAAATGCATCGTTATGTGAGATTTCTTCTTTTGATTTTTCAGACGAGATTTGTGATTGAGGTAAATCTACTACAGCTGATATAGTTGGATTATTAATAACACTTTTGATTTCAGTTATAACATTAGGTGTTTGCGTAACAATACTTTGACTTACTTCTTTATTATCCCCTGAGTAAGTAGAAACTATTTTTAAAATTCAAATTACAAAAGTCGTATTCTCATCTAATGAAACTTTAGTTTTACTATATGTTTCATCTAGTATTTCTAATAATGAAATATAAGATGAAATATTAGAATTATTTTTTAATTCTAATAAAGTTTTATTTTTTGTATAGAATATTAATTCTTTGAAAAATAATTTAACATTTTTCCCACTATCAATTAATTCATCAAAATCAGTAACAATAGTTGTATCTTGTGATAATAATTTAGCAAGAAAATTACTTAATATTTCATCATCAACAATTCATAATTTTTCAACAATTTGATCATAATTAATCTCTCAATCATTAATAAGTTGTTCAAATAGTGATATTGCGTTTCTTAAACCTCAGCCACTATTTTTGACGATGTAGTTAAGAGATTTTTCATCTATATTGACTGATTCTTCCTTAGCAATATACAGAAGTCTATTTTTTATATCTTCTGCCGAAATTCTTTTAAAATCATACCTTTGGCAACGTGATATAATAGTTTCAGGGACTTTATGTGTCTCTGTAGTTGCTAATATAAACTTAACATGTGATGGTGGTTCTTCTAATATTTTCAATAACGCATTAAATGCTCCCTTAGAAAGCATATGTACTTCATCTATAATATATATTTTATATTTACAAAAATTAGGAGTAAATTGTGCTCTTTCGATAATTTCACGAATATTATCTACTCATGTATGACTTGCTGCATCTATTTCAATAATATCTACTAACTTTTCATCAGAAAAGTCACTACAAACCTTACATTTTAAACAAGGGTTTCATTTTACTAAATCTAGACAGTTTACTGCTTTTGCAAGAATTCTTGCAGTTGATGTTTTCCCTGTTCATCTCGGTCAGCAAAGAAGATAAGCTCAAACTGTTTTATTATCAGAGATAGCTTTTTGAAGTGTTTGTTTTGTGAATTCTTGTCATACTAAACTTGTGAAATCAGAAGGACGATATTTTAAATATAAGCTCACGTTTTATTATGATAAAGGAGTAATTATTTTATAGTTTTAGTATAGTTACTTTTTCGATAAATTAAAGAGAAAAACATATATTTTACAATATATGTTTTCATTTGAGTTAAATAACTTTATGTTGATCAATTTCATGCAATATTTCATTTACTACATCTTTATCGTGCCATTTAATATGTCCTTCGTTTGTAACCATAATATGCTCGTCTCATTTACCAGTAATAACAATAACGTCATTTTCTTTAGCTGTAACGAGTGCAGTTCTAATAGCTTCTTTTCTATCTGGGATAACCCAGAATCAATTTCATTCTTTTCTTTCAATCCCTGGTATAACATCTTTTATAATTTCTTCAGTTTTTTCAGTATAATCATCATCTTGAGTTAATATTACAAAATCTGATAAACGAGAAACAACTTCTCACATTATAGGTCTTTTAGTTTTATCTCTGTCTCCAGTTGCACCAAATACAGTATAGATATTATTAACTCAGTCTAGTGATTTAATTGTTGATAAAATATTTTCTAAAGCATCATCTGTATGTGCGTAATCTATAATAATCTTATATCATTCCAGATTCTTAACTTCTTCCATTCTCCCAGGGACACCTCACACTGTTTTTAGTGCTTTTTCTATTTCATCAGGTTTTAAACCGAATGACATAAATACTCAAATAGTAGCTAATATATTTTGAACATTGAATTCTCAAAATAAACCAGTATTAATATTCATTCTCATTCAGGCTCAGATAACTTCAAACGACATTCAATTAAATGATTGTACTACATTTACAGCTCTTAGGTTTGATTTATCTCAATTACCATAAGCATATAACACATCATATGTTTCTTCTAAAAATAATTCTTTATAATTAGATTCTGTATTTATAATTGCAGTTTTTTTTATATTTGGTTTTCTAGCATTCCTTATTAAGTTTTTAAATAATTCTAATTTTGTATGTACATAATCATCCATAGTTTTATGTAAATCTAAGTGATCTTGAGTAATATTAGTTAAGACAGCCATATCATATTGAATTCCCCAATTTCTATGCATTTTTATTCCATGACTTGCTGTCTCAATAATAGCTACTTCACATCATTTTCACTTAGCTATTTTTAGTAATCTTTGTAATTCAAAAGCATCTGGGCTTGTCATTTTAGTTTCATTTGTAAATTCTGTATCATCTATGATTACATTTACTGTTGAAAACATGAATACTTTTTTTCAAGCATTTTGTAAACCTTTTGCTATTATATTACTTGTTGTTGTTTTTCAATTTGTACCTGTTACACCAATTATAATCATATCTTTAGATGGAAAACCATAGATTATATTGGCCATTACAGCTCTGAGTTTATGATATAATAAACGAAATGGATTATCTAAATCTATCATTTTTTTTAAATTCATGTTCTTCTGTTTATTTAGTTAAATATTCTCTATTTTTATAATACATTTATTTTAAGTCTTGTAAAATTTTTTCATTTTTTATATAAAAAACCTTATATAAATATAAGGTTTAATATGTCATATATAAATAAAATGAAAGTGTAGTTTCGTAATTTCAAGCAGCTTGTAATTCTCATATTAAAGTTCAAATCTTAATCCTATACTCATAAGAATTCAAATTTCAGTTTGTATTTAAACTAGCAGATTGAGTATATAAAGCAGGATTGGAATTTATATTAGAATTAGCTAAACTATAAGTAGTTTTATCATATCATATTCATTCTGATCAATCCCAGTTTATTATCACATTTCATCAGTAAGCAAAACTACTATCTTGAGACATATTCAGATTAAATCAAGCTCATACAGTATTAACAGTTATTATTATTTCATTATCAGAAAAGTTTAATCAATTATCTGTAATATTTCATATATCCAAACTTCATGTTCAAATAGTTATACTAGGTTGATCAAAATATAATTCAATAGTGCTAATTCAAGTATTTCAATCATTATCATCTATAGAGAAATTAAATCTATATCTTCAATAATCTAAGTTATTAGTGGTATAAGTTCCTTGAGTAGCTGTAATAGTTTTTGATCCCAAGTTTAATGCAGTTGCAGAAATATCAACTCACCAACTCGATCAGTTCCATTTATTTACACTAATATTATCTCAACTGGTATTAATACCAGAATCAGAATCAAAATATGTAAATATAATATTATGATTTCAACCAGGTAATAGATCATTATTTGAAAAATTTGTTCAAGAAATAGTTGGATCCGTAATATCAGAACTATTTCATTCGAATGTAATATAATCTATTATTGCATTATCATTTCAGGTATCAGTATTTCAATCTTTAATATAACACCATTTATATTCATGGAGTCCTGCAGTTACATCATTTTTAGAATAACGATTCCATGCGACTGCTCATGACCAATTTTGTTGTTCTATATTATCTATAAAAAATCTCAAATAATCCGAATTCGCTTGTGAACTCACTGTATAATCAAACTCAATTGTTCAATCAATTGCAAATGTGTGCGATACAATAAAACATGCTTGAGTACTTGCTATACCTGCAATATCACTACGTAATGAATTAGATCACTCGTTTACATCTAAACCATCACGTATCCAGTTTCAAGATGTTATAGAATATTTATCCTCAATTTCAAAATCTACAATAGAACTAATCACTTCTCAGATATCATTTACAGTAATGGTTAGTTCTTTTTGAAATTGTCATCAGTTTCAATCATCAGTTTGTATTCTAATATTATAGTTTGGTTTTATTTCATAGTCTGGTGAATAAATCAATCTAACAGTATTTCAAGTAATCGAAACTTTAATATTATCATCATCTCAACTCCCTGCAACTAGACTATAAGTATGAGTATCACCTCAATCTGCATCTGTAGTTGAAAGTGTTCATACTATAGAATTAGCAGCAATATTTTCATTCACAACTGTATTTGATAGAAAAATATCTGTTGGAATATTATTCGTTGAAGCTTGAGTAGCTAATGTGAACTCTCTTAAGTGATCTAAGTCAATTCAAGAAACTCTCCAAATATCTCATGAAGTATTTATCATACTTACAGGTGTTTCATCTGATAAATCATTATCATTATCTGAATCATATACAAAGAAATAATTAGTTCCCACACTTAAATCAGGAACATCAAAATTTGTATTTGCAACATTAATATCTAGGTTTACAGTTCATAATTCTCAAGTTTCTTGAACTCTCCAGTTACGT
>Ga0233426_10001314_pt1 | contig 23284 bp, 19 predicted proteins | sample SI_118_April2016_6_FD_179875 | JGI IMG/M metagenome (GOLD analysis project Ga0233426, IMG submission 179875) | Seawater microbial communities from Saanich Inlet, British Columbia, Canada - SI_118_April2016_10_MG | ecosystem: Environmental > Aquatic > Marine > Inlet | place: Canada: British...
GGGGGGTGTTAGAAAAAGCTATAGACCCATTGCTAAAATGGAAAAAAACAGCATCCTTTAATCTTGGACTAGATTTTACGTTTTTTAAACAATTTTTAAATGGTTCTATAGATTATTACTCTAAAGAATCCGTAGACTTAATCTACAATGCCCCTTTAGCATTATCAACGGGTAACTCCGCAATGATAACAAATATCGGTACCTTTAAAAACTAAGGAGTAGAAGTTGCTCTAAGGTCGAAGGTGCTTAAAATTCAATTGGACCATCGGTCTTAATTTCTCTTTCAAACGAAATAAAATTACAGCACTTACACAGAAATCCTTCATTAACGGAACTAAAAGATGGGAAGTTGGAAAATCATTGTACGACTTTTATCTTGCAGAATAAGCGAGAGTAAACCCTGCTAACGGAAAAGAAATATGGTATAAAGACATTGAAGATGCCAATAGTAACTTAATCGCTAGAGAAGTTACCGATCAATATTCAGAAGCATCGAGAAATTATACGACAAATCTTCATTGCCTAAAATGATTGGTGGGCTTACAAATAATCTTAATTATCGTGATTTCGATAACAACCTGCTGTTTAACTTTAGTTTTGGAGTATATCCATATGATTTAAGCTATTCCTCATTAATATCAGGCATGCAAAATATGGGCAGTCCTGGACACACAGACCTCGAAAACCGTTGGCAAAAACCAGGAGACATTACAGAAGTTCCCCTATTATTAACCTCTCAAAATGACCACTCTTCTGCATCAGATAGATTTTTTTTAATAACGATTATGTAAGATTAAAAGCCTTCACGCTTGGATACAACCTTCCAAGAAGCATCATCCACAAAATAAACTTATCAAAACTTAGACTCTAACTATAGAAGAAAATACCATTCCTAATCGAGTTATCATACCCGCAAATTCAAACTCAGGAAAATTCTCAATTAATATCAACTAATCTACATTAAAATCAGAAGGACAAATTGTAGTGTTGGATATTGAAACTCCTAATGGAATCAATTCCGGAAACAGTAATAAAATTTCAATCCAATTAACTTGTCCCCTAGTCGATGGGGCTTCGAATTTAGTTGGTGCTTGGTCTGGTACTGATGCATCCTATCCTAGCACAACATCATTTTCTGCAAAAACGGTCTTAGACCAATATAATGTGAAGCAAATAAAACTAGATAATTTAGATCAAGCATTCATTGTCGATTATTGGGAAGAAACTATCATTTCTAGTGAACCGATAGCCTCAGAAATCGGCCTAAAAGGTAGTATCGAAATACCTAGACAGTATATATACACTTCAGATTATGAAGGAGACAAAACCGCTTATGAAATCGAAGGTAGTGGTGAATGGCAAAATTGTGGAGACCAACCCGTAATGCAGTTGAAATATAATATCTATCATCCTGGAGATACATCTGGCATTGCTGCTTACAACGGGTATCATGATACCTATTTAATAGCAGAAATAATGTGTCACTAAAAGAACATTTCAATTATACAAATAATAATCCTACATTTGCCGCATGGAAATAAAGACGTCAAAAATATTCGGACTTAGAGCGGTTATCGAAGCTATAAATAGTGAAAGCTCCATCGATAAAATATTCATTCAGAAAGATATTTCAGGACATTTAATGAATGAATTGATGACTAAAATTAGAACTAATAATGTCGCTTTTAGTTATGTTCCAGTGGAAAAATTAGACAAACTCTCTAAATACGGAAATCATCAAGGAGCAGTTGCACAAATTGCACCTATCAATTTCCATGATTTAGATACTTTGGTAGAAGCTACTTTAGAAAAAGAAGAAACACCTTTATTTTTATTACTAGATCAGGTATCTGACGTACGAAATTTTGGGGCTATTATTAGAACTGCTGAATGCACCGGTGTGCACGGTATCATTATTCAGAATCAAGGGAATGCACCTGTAAATGCAGAAACAGTGAAAACCTCAGCAGGTGCCGCTTTTAACATTCCTATTTGTAAAGTAAATCATATCAAAGATGCTTTATTTGTTTTACAAGCTGCTGAAATAGAAATTGTTGCTGCTACAGAAAAAACAAACGATTTATTATTTGATGTGGATTTTAAAAAGCCATCAGCGATTATTATGGGTTCGGAAGACAGAGGTATCAATCCTTCTATTTTAAAAATGGTGAATGCAAAAGCTAAGTTGCCTTTAAAAGGGAATATTGGTTCATTAAATGTTTCCGTTGCCTGTGGTGCTTTCTTGTACGAAGCCGTTAGACAAAGATTATCATAAGAATATATTTATCAAATAAAAAAGCCTTTAAATAATTTAAAGGCTTTTTTATTTGGTATGAATTCCACAGATTCTATAATGACCTTAAAAAACCTTTTACATTTAAATCAATCCTACTGATAACATCTGAAATATCAGCTTTTACAAAAGCTTCACCTGTAATCTTTTCATACAATTCAATATACCTGTTCGAGATATCTGTAATTTTTTCATCGGTCAATTCTGGAATTACTTGTCCTACTTTTCCTTGAAAACCATTTTCTAGCAACCACTCACGAACAAATTCTTTTGAAAGTTGTTTTTGTTTTTGATCTTTGGCTTGAATTTCTTCATATCCATCAGCATAAAAATATCGAGAAGAATCTGGTGTATGAATTTCATCAATTACAACAATTTCACCTGCTGCAGTTCTTCCAAACTCATACTTCGTATCAACTAATATCAATCCTTGTTTGGCTGCTATTTTAGTTCCTCTCTCAAACAAAGAATAAGTATAAGCCTCTAATTGATTGTAATCAGACTCTGAAACAATTCCTTTTTCCAAAATAGCTTCTCTAGAAATATCTTCATCATGATCTCCAATAGCTGCTTTTGTGGAAGGGGTGATAATAGGATTTTCAAATTTTTGGTTTTCAATCATTCCATCTGGCATTGCAACACCACATAGCACCCTTTTCCCAGACTTGTATTCTCTCCAGGCATGTCCTGTTAAATACCCACGAATTACCATTTCTACTTTAAAAGTTTCACAAGATTGACCTATTGTTACGTTTTCATCAGGTGTTCCAACAACCCAATTAGGAACAATATCTTTTGTTGCCTCTAACATTTTAGCGGCAATCTGATTTAAAATCTGTCCTTTAAATGGTATTTGTCTTGGTAATATAACATCAAATGCAGACAACCTATCCGTTGCAACCATCACAAGAAGATCGTTACTCACTGTATAGACTTCCCTTACTTTCCCTTTATAAATGGACTTTTGTCCAGGAAAGCTAAAATTTGTATCGTTAATTGTCGTTGCCATAATTCTAATTTACTTCCTATATATCTATTTATTTTCGCTGTAAAAATAAAGAATTCTTCCTAAGAAACTCCTTTTCTAGATCTTCTTTATTTACAAAATCAATCCGTTTCAATTGTTTTATAGGCCTTGATAATTTCTTTCACCAATCTATGGCGAATCACATCTTTATCATCCAAAAATATATTGGCAATTCCTTTGACATCTTTCAATGCTAGTAATGATGTTTTCAAACCAGAAACCTGCTTCCTTGGCAAGTCAACCTGACCAGGATCACCCGTAATGATAAACTTTGCTCTTTTTCCCATACGAGTCAAAAACATTTTCATTTGTCCGGCTGTGGTGTTTTGAGCTTCATCTAGTATCACAAAAGCATTGTCTAAAGTTCTCCCTCTCATGAAAGCCAATGGCGCAATTTGAATGACACCTTTCTCTATATACGCATCTAATTTCTCAAAAGGTATCATATCTCTAAGAGCGTCATACAAAGGCTGCATATAAGGGTCTAATTTATCTTTTAAATCACCCGGTAAAAACCCAAGATTCTCCCCTGATTCCACTGCAGGCCTTGTTAAAATGATTCTTTTTACCTCTTTATCTTTTAATGCTTTTACAGCCAGAGCAACGGCAGTGTAGGTTTTTCCAGTTCCGGCAGGTCCAATAGCAAACAACATATCATTAACCTGCATTTTCGAAACCATTTTACGTTGATTTTCGGTTTGGGCTTTTATTTGCTTCCCTCCAACACCATGAACCAAAACAGTCTCTCTATTATGAGTAGCTCCTAATTGCTTTCCTGTATTCATTAACAACTGTTCAATCGTATTTTCATCTATTTTGTTATACTTCTCAAAGTAATTGACAATCATTTCGACTCTTTTCTCAAATTCATCAAGAATAAGAGCCTCTCCAAATGCTTTAATTTCTGAACCTCTCGCCACAATTTTTAGCTTTGGGAAATAAGCTCTTAGCTGTTGGATTGTTTCTTCTTGATATCCAAAAAAATCGTTTGGATTTATCTCTGACAGGCTAATAATTCTTTCGTTCAAATGCGTGCTGTTTAATGTTTATATTTCCTTTCTATTCATGTTTAAAAATACTATTAATTCCTATATATTTGTATAAAATTGTTTAAGATTTTGATTGCAACTTGTCAATCAAAGAATAATCCAAAACGGAAAAAAGAATAAATGTCAATAATTACTTTAACTACAGATTTCGGAATTAAAGATCACTTTGTAGGAGCAGTTAAAGGAGCTATTTATTCATCAGTTCCTGACGCTAAAATTGTTGATATCTCCCATGGCATATCCCCTTTCAATATTACAGAGACTGCCTATATTTTAAAAAACACATACGAAAACTTCCCTGAAGGAACTATCCATATTGTTGGTGTTGATTCTGAATTGAATGAAGACAACAAACACATTGCTATGCTATTAAACGGACATTATTTTGTTTGTCCAGATAATGGATTGATTTCAATGATAGCCTCAGAAATTAAGCCTACCAAGCTTGTAGAAATAAACATTCACGACAGACTAGAATCTAGTTTTTCAGTTTTAGACGTGTTTGTTCAAGTAGCGGCACACATTGCTCGTGGAGGAACTTTAGAAGTAATTGGAAAACCCTTATCCACATATAAAAAGCTGTTTGAACTACAACCTAAGGTATCGGGAAACATGAAGAGTATTTCAGGAAATATAATTTATATTGACAACTACGGAAATGTTATCAGTAACATAACGGAAAAACTTTTTATGGAAGTTGGAAAAGGAAGAAAATTCACCTTGGTCGCTAGCAGGTATACCTTTGATAAAATATACCATAAATATTGTGATGTTGTAGATTTCAGTCTAACGCCTGCCTCCAGACAAAATGACGGAAGTAAATTGGCTATCTTTAATTCTGCAGGCTATATTGAAATTGCTATTTACAAAAGTAACTTAACAACCGTAGGAGGAGCATCAAGCCTATTGGGCTTGAACTATAGAGATTCGATAACTCTTGAGTTTGAAGAAATAGAATCATCTTATAAAATTTAGATGTATCCATCACCAACAAAAATATTAAAAGAGATATGTTAGCTATTATAAAAAAAGAACTTCGTTTATTTTTTGGATCACTCGGAGGCTATCTAATTATTATAGGTTTTTTATTCTTAAACAGTCTTTGGCTTTGGCTTCTAAAATCTGACTCTAATATTTTGGAAAGTGGTTTTGCCGATTTAACACATTTTTTCAATAGCACCGCATGGCTTTTTATTTTAGTTGCCCCAGCCTTAACCATGAAAACATTTTCAGAGGAGATTCAAACGGGAACGATAGAAATTATTAAAACAAAACCTATCGCCAATTGGGAACTTGTTAGTGCTAAATTTTTTTCAGTACTTATTATTATTTTGCTGATGTTGACACCGACACTCACCTATGTCTTTAGCATTCGAGAATTGGCTCTGCCCGTTGGGAATATTGACACAGGAATTCTATTAGGATCCTACATCGGTTTATTGTTTTTAGGAAGTGTTTTTATTGCCGCTGGTTTATGGATTTCTGCGACTACAAAAAACACACTCGTTTCTTTATTAGGTGCCGTTATGCTCTCTTTTTGCCTTTTTGATGGAATCGAAGAAATAGGCTTACTACTTCCAAACTACAATTTTGAAAACCTTAGTTTACGTAACCACTTTTCAAGTATCGCTCGTGGTGTGATTGACACAAGAGATATTTTATTTTTTACGTTATTAACAATCCTGTTTTTGATTCTTACGGCCTATACAACAAGTTCTCGAAAGAATAAAAAAACACTTGTATACACTCTCCTGATTCTTTTATGTTGTCAATGGATCAACATCAATTTCTATGCAAGGTATGATCTAACAAGTGATAAAAAATACACCTTATCAAAAGCTTCAATTGCAATATTAGACCAGCTCGATGAAACGGCAGTTTTAAAAGTTTATTTAGAAGGAAATTTTCCTTCAGAATTTAAAAGACTTCAGACAGAAACAAAACAAACGATAAAAGAACTTAAAGCGATTACCACCAATTTAAAAGCTCTTTTTATTGATCCCTCCAGTCAACTAGATATACTTGTTAAAAAAGGACTCACACCGAGTAGGCTAACCGTCGAGGAAAATGGTATCATTTCAGAAAGTGTGATTGTACCTTGGGCGGAATTAAGCTATAAAAATAAAACAGCCTCCATTTCTCTTTTAAAAAATAGCAACCCAGAGGAAACCCAAGAGCAACAACTTGAAAACTCGGTGCAAAATTTAGAATTCACTTTTATAAATGCTCTTAAAAAAGTTTCTTCAGAAAAAGAAAAAAGTATTGCGATACTTGCTGGAAATGGTGAATTAGAGGACATCTATCTATATAGTTTGTTGGAAAACCTTGGAGAAAATTACCACTTAGGAAAATTCACTTTAGATTCTATCAAAACCAATTCTTCCAAAACCTTATCACATTTACAGACGTATGATTTGGCTATCATTGCAAAGCCAACAGTTGCTTTTAGCGAGGCAGAAAAATACGCTTTGGATCAATATATATTAAACGGAGGGAAGACACTTTGGATGATAGACAACGTTCAAGCTGAAATGGATAGCTTGTACAGTAGCGGAAAAACACTGGCTTACCCTAGAGATCTAAACCTCGATGATTTCTTTTTCAGATATGGGGTACGGATAAAACAAAACTTGGTAAAAGACCTATACGCCTCTAAAATAGCATTGGCCACTGGTAATACAGGAAACAAAACAAACTTTGATAATTTCCTTTGGTTCTATGCCCCTTTGGTTCGCTCTAAAAGTACCCACCCAATCATTCATAATATAAGTCCCGTATCTTTGTCTTTTACCTCTAGCATCGATACTCTAAAAAACAACATAAAAAAAACAATCCTATTACAAAGTTCTGTACTCTCCAAAGAAATTCAAATTCCGACCATCATTTCACTAAACTCTGTAATGGAAAAACCGAATCCAAAAACATACAGAAATGGGAACAAAATTATGGGAATCCTTTTAGAAGGGGCTTTTACCTCTGCCTACAAAGATCGAATAAAGCCTTTACAACTTGAAAAGCCTTTGGAAATAGGCGTTCCCAATAAAATGATTGTTATCGCGGATGGTGACATTGCTAAAAACCAGACACACAAAGGAAAACCTATTGATTTAGGCTTAAATAAATGGACGCGTGAGTATTATGGGAACAAAGAATTGCTGTTAAACTCTATTGAATACCTCTTAAATGACACAGGACTCATCTCCATACGATCGAAAAAAATAAGTCTCAAATCTCTAGATAAGAAAAAAGTTTTAGAAAACAAATCTTTTTGGCAACTGCTAAATCTTATCCTTCCTATTTTGATCACTGTGATTTTAGGTTCTCTATATTCTTTTTACAAGCGAAAAAAATACAGTAATTACTTAAAATAATGAATCGTACAAGGGCAAACCTAGTACTAATAAGGAGGCCCTATTTTAGAAAAAGATCAAATGGATTCATTTTTATGAATTAAGCATAGAATCTCCTGATATTAAGACAAGAAATTAAGTTTCTCAAGCTATCATTTTCATTGTTCTAACGTTTTAATAAAACCATTCAAATATCACCATTCAAAAAGTAGTTTTTATACATTTATAAATAAAGACTAAATTGTATTTTATTTATTTATTTTGTAAATTTGACCTATCATACAAAAGGTAGATTTTATAGTTTAAAAACATGCGATATGAAGGTATTAGAATTTAAAAGTGGTATTTGGGAAAAAGAAATTAACGTAAGAGATTTTGTGCTCAAAAACATTACTCCATATTATGGAGATCATGTTTTTTTAGTTGGACCTTCAAACAAAACACAAAAACTTTGGAACATTTGTAAATCTGCTGTTAAAGAAGAGCGTGAAAACAATGGTATAAGAGCTGTTGACACCGAAACAATTTCAGGAGTGAATTCTTTTGAAGCAGGATATATTGACAAAGACAACGAAACAATTGTTGGATTACAAACCAACACATTGCTAAAAAGAGCGATGAAACCTTTTGGAGGTTACAAGGTTGTACAAAAGGCACTATCCGAACATGGATTAACCCCTAGTGACTCTGTTAACGAGTTATTTACAAAACATGTAAAAACACACAATGATGGCGTATTCGCTGCATACACCTCAGAAATAAAGAAATTCAGATCTTTAGGATTCTTAACAGGTTTGCCTGATAATTATGCTCGTGGACGTGTTATAGGTGATTATCGAAGAATTGCACTTTACGGAATTGCTACTTTGATAGAACACAAGAAAAGAGATCTAGAGAATATTGTTGGTCCGATGAGTGATCAAGTGATTCGTCTAAGAGAGGAAGTTGCTTCTCAAATTAGCGCTTTAAAAGAAATGGTTGAAATGGGAAACCATTACAATATAGACTTGTCACGTCCGGCAAAAAACGCTGTAGAAGCAGTACAATGGACGTATATGGCTTATTTAGCAGCCGTTAAAGAACAAGATGGAGCAGCGATGTCTTTAGGAAATGTATCTTCATTCCTTGATATTTATATCAATCAAGATTTAGAAGCGGGTCTGATTACAGAAGATGAGGCTCAGGAATATATTGATCAATTTGTGATGAAATTAAGAATGGTTCGCCATTTACGTATGGAAGCCTATGATGAGATATTTGCAGGAGATCCAACTTGGGTAACAGAAGCTATTGGTGGGATGTTTGCAAATGGACGCACCAAAGTTACTAAAACTTCATTCCGATTCTTACACACATTATATAATTTAGGTCCTTCTCCTGAACCAAACATTACAATACTTTGGTCTTATAACTTGCCACAAAACTTCAAAAATTATTGTGCAAAAGTATCAATTGACACCTCTTCAATACAATTTGAAAATGATGAGTTGATGAGAACAACACGCAACTCTGACGATTATGGTATTGCTTGTTGCGTTTCTTTCCAAGAAATAGGAAAACAAATTCAATTCTTCGGAGCACGTACCAACCTGGCAAAGACACTACTATTAGCAATTAATGGTGGACGTTGTGAAAACACGGGAACTCAAATGATTGAAGGGATTGAAACTTATGATGGTACCTATTTAGACTACGATAAAGTAATGACTAATTTTAAGATAGCCATGAAAGAAGTCGCAAGAGTGTATAACGACTCTATGAACATCATTCACTTTATGCATGATAAATATTATTATGAAAAAGCTCAAATGGCTTTAATTGACACAAATCCGATGATTAACATAGCCTATGGTATTGCGGGATTATCTATTGTTGCCGATTCTTTATCTGCAATCAAATATGCAAAGGTAAAACCTATAAGAAATGAAGAAGGATTAACAATCGATTTTGACATAGAAGGTGCGTTCCCGAAGTATGGAAACGATGATGACAAAGTAGATCTTTTAGCTGCCAACGCAGTTGCAGATTTCAACAATGAATTGAAAAAACTACCCGTGTATAAAAATGCAACGGTAACGATGTCTGTACTTACGATTACCTCTAATGTTGTTTATGGTAAAAAGACAGGAGCAACGCCAGATGGAAGAGCAAAAGGCATCCCTTTTGCTCCAGGAGCAAACCCAATGCATAGTCGCGATACCAATGGTGCTATAGCTTCTTTAAATTCTGTTGCAAAAATAAACTATGCAGATTCTCAAGATGGGATTTCTAACACTTTCTCAATCGTCCCAAAATCTTTGGGAGCTTCAGAGGAGGATCGAATTGACAATCTAGCCGCAACTTTAGACGGATATTTTGACAAAGGTGCTCAGCATTTGAATGTCAATGTCCTTGACAAAGAAACGCTGTTGGATGCTATGGAAAACCCCGAAGAATATCCGCAACTAACCATTCGTGTTTCAGGGTATGCTGTGAACTTTATTCGTTTAACAAAAGAGCAACAAATGGAGGTTATCACAAGGTCTTTCCATAAATCACTGTAATCGTATTACTAGGTGTTCGATAGTTGCTCCTATCGAACACCTTATTTCTCTAAAAATATTTGCTTATCAAAACTTCAATAAACACTTTACAAATTCATTCTATAGAATCTTATGGAACACATGATGGTCCGGGCATAAGAATGGTTGTCTTTTTACAAGGCTGCAAATTAAAATGTCTCTACTGCCATAACCCAGATTCTATTGACACCCATGGAGGAGAAGAACGTGAGATTGAGGATTTGGTTCAACGCGCTATAAATATGAAACCCTATTTTGGAAAAAAAGGCGGGGTTACGGTTTCCGGCGGAGAACCCTTACTACAATCGAAAGAATTGATTCATTTTTTTCAAAGACTGAAAGAAGAAGGAATCCATACAAACATAGATACTAATGGAAGGGTATTGAATCATTTTACGGAAGAACTATTGGACCAATATGCCGATTTAGTTATGTTAGACATCAAACATATGACTGAAGAGGGTTACCAATATCTAACGGGTGCAAAGAATAAAGAAACAACATTTAAGTTTGCTGAACATAGAGAAAAATCTGGAAAAAAAATGTGGTTACGTTATGTCCTTATTCCAGAAATCACTAATAAGCCGGAACTCTTACATGCCATGGGTGATTATTTTAAAAATTACAAAACCATAGAAAAGATTGAACTACAACCCTATCATAAATTAGGAGTTCACAAATGGAAAGCACTGGGATGGGAATATAAATTAAATAAGATCAATGAAAATACTGAAGCAGAATTACTAGAGGCTACAACAATATTAAAAAAATATTTTAAGGAAGTAAAAGTCAACTAAATTCTTAATCTAATACATCACTATTATGAGTTTAAAAAAAACAAAAAACAGATGGTTCATAGCTGCATCTGCCGTGGGAATACATATATCAATAGGATCCGTTTATGCGTATTCCGTTATGACCAATCCCGTAAAAGACATCTTCGGTGTTGAGAGTAGTACAATCAAATGGTCTTTTAAAATTGCCATATTATTGCTGGGGCTATCTGCTGCTTTTTTAGGAAGATGGGTCGAAAAAGTTGGTCCAAAAATTAGTGGAACTACCGCAGGTATTTTCTATGGTATCGGAATATTAGGATCCGGATTCGCTGTACAGATAGAATCCTTGCCTCTTTTCTTTATTTCCTATGGAATTATTGGAGGAATTGGATTAGGACTTGGATACATAACCCCGGTAAGTACATTAGTAAAATGGTTTCCTGACAGACGAGGGTTGGCCACAGGAATGGCAATCATGGGTTTCGGTTTTGCTGCTTTAATTTTCGGTCCTATTATGCAAAAACTATTTGACTCCGTTGGGGTAGCCAATACATTCTACGTATTGGGATTTATATATAGTATCTTAATTTTATCCTCCGCGCAATACATTGAGAGACCACCTAAAGATTATGCTCCTTCCGGATTTCAAAAAGGTGAAGGAAAAAAAGTAAAGGAAGACATCTCAAATAGTACGGCCAATGAAGCTTTAAAAAGTCCTAGATTTTATTATATATGGATTATGATGTTTGTTAACATCTCCTGTGGAATCGCAATAATTTCAGCAGCAAGTCCAATGATGCAAGAAAAACTAAACTACAGCCCTATGCAGTCCGCCGGGATTGTCGGTTTGATCGGAGTTTTCAATGGACTAGGAAGAATCCTATGGTCTACCCTATCAGACTACATAGGAAGAGCAAATACATTTATAGTATTCTTTGCTTTTCAGATTTTAGCCTTCTACTTCCTCCCTAAATTGACCATAGAATTTAGTTTCTTGGTGATATTGTTTACCGTGATCACCATGTATGGTGGAGGGTTTTCAACATTGCCTGCATTCCTTGGTGATTTATTTGGAACCAAACAATTAGGAGCCATCCACGGAATGGTGCTTGCTGCATGGGGTATTGCAGGAGTTGTAGGACCCACCATATACGATACTGTGAAAACAGCTACCGGATCTTTAGACACAACCTTAACTGTATTTGCAGGCCTATTTATTCTAGCACTCATTATTTCCATTGTCATGAAAGTTACCATTTCGAAGGAAACTAAAAAAACTGAAAAACTAAAATTAAAAACTGCGTAGCTATTGATATTATAAAATAGAAATGCTTGATCCTTAAAAAACTCTCTAAAAAACTTTAGAGAGTTTTTTCACTTTCAGAGGATTTATCGTCACACAAAAAAACAATGAATTTGTTGTTATTCGAAGCGATCTAAGTTAAATTTGAGTCCGCAATTATATAAATCATGAAATTTAAAGAAAAACGTTTTGCAAGTCTATTTATTATATTCATGTGCTTGACGATTTCTGCACAACAAAAAAAACCCAAAGTAGCACTCGTACTAAGCGGGGGTGGTGCAAAAGGGATTGCCCATATCCCCACTTTACAAGCTCTGGATTCACTTGGTATTGTACCTGACATCATCATTGGAACGAGTATGGGAAGTATTGTTGGAGGCCTTTATGCTAGTGGTTACTCAGGAGATAGCATTGCATCCATATCAAAACATACTGATTGGGGAAAATTGTTTAGCAGTAAGGTTCCGGTAACAGCAGTTAGCAATCAAGAAAAAGATGAATTTAAGCGCTATTTACTTGAGATTGAACTAGGGAAAGGCATAGTTAACAAAACGACATCCATCGTAAGTGACCAAAACATAAAAGCATTTTTCAATAAGTTAACTTATCCGGTAAATAACATCAAAGATTTTGACAAACTGCCCATTCCATTTAGAGCCATTACCACAGATATTGTAAATGGAAAAGAAATCATATTAGACAAAGGGTCACTGAGTTTTGCGATGCGATCTAGCATGTCTATCCCGGCTATTTTCACACCAATGGAATACAAAGATGTCCTTTTAATAGACGGAGGTGTCTTGAACAATTTCCCAACAGATATTGCAAAAGAATGGGGTGCAGATATTATCATAGGAAGTGATGTAGGTGGAGGAATGGAACCTAAAGAAAAGCTGAGTAGCCCAGTAACTATCATTTTTCAGAGTGCCATGTTGGCCAGTAACTTAAAAGTACCGGCAAACAAAAAACTATGTGATGTTCTTATTGATCATACACAACACCTAAGCTACTCTACAGGCAGTTTTGGTAAAACAACCGAAATCTTTAAGGAGGGTCAGATTGCGACAAAAAAAAATCTCACTAATTTGGTTGTAGTAGCAAATCGTCTAAAGAAATACAATCAAAAAAAGGTTGCTTTACCTTTTGTGGCAGAGCACGTAATTTTAGACACTATAATATACAAAGGAATCAGTGAAAATAATATGGCCTTATTTCAATCGAGAATCAACATCGAGAAAGGCATTCCCTATACACTTGAACAAATAAACGATGCCTCTGAGAGTGCCCTTGGAACCAATTTATTTGATACTGTTTCTTTTCATTTATTTCGTAACGGAAACAAATTAGGACTAAAAGTAACCGCTAGAGAAAAATCGCCACATCTTTTTAAAAGTTCACTGCATTTTGATGATTCTAAGGGAATAGGATTACTTCTAAACTACACGGGTCGAAATATTATAGGTAATTCCTCTAGGATTCTATTAAGTATTGATATTACGAATGATTTTAGCTATCGAGCCCAATACCAAAATAATTTTGGTAAAACGAAAAATTTCTGGTTCCGTTCTGAATTATTTGGAGAAAAAATTGATCAGAGAAGCTATGTAGAAGGAAAGTATGGTACAGATTTAGAAAGCCACCATTTACAGTTTGAAAATCAAATAAATCTAAATATCGATTCATTTAAAAACTACATCGGATTGGGGATTTCAGGTGATTGGAATCATATTGAGCCTAAGATTGACCCCGAAATACATGAAAATATTTACTATTTAAAAAACTATTATTTCAACACGATTGATATCTATTTTCATTATGAGCACAACACACTAGATCAAATATTTTACCCTAAAAAAGGAACCTATTTCAGAACAAAACTAAGTACTTCCTTAAAAAACGATATGATGGTGGAGTATAGTGATAATAGTGTAAAGCCGAAGGCGATAGGCTCTGTAAACCCTTTTACAAAAATCCGTTACAACTTCGAAAAAAGAATCCCTATAAATAACAATCTCTCTACTATTTTAGGTATCTCTGCGGGGTATAGCTTCTATAATGAACATAACAACGAACTTGACTTTTCCTATTACGGATATGCCGCCCATTATTTTTTAGGGGGAAATATTGTACGGCCACGCTTAGATACATTTGTGACAAATGGACTCAACGAAAATGAACTTGCAGCAACCCAATTCTCTATGCTAAATATTGCATTTCAATATACTCCCTTATCAAAAATATATCTCAAACCTCATGCAACTATTGCATCAGTAGGGTTCGGAAAATTCAACAACTATCTGTCAGATTTTTTACAACCGACTGGAAACTGGATCAATTTTAACAAAACAAGCCTACTTACAACTATTGGTTTTACAGCATCTTACAGCTCTATTATTGGCCCTGTTGATTTAGATATTTCATGGACAAACAAGATTCGAAAACCTAGATATTATCTTGGAATAGGATATCATTTCAACCCATAATCCAAACATCGTAATACAATTTAAAAAACTAATTTACAGGACCTCTATACGTTCTTAAAGTTGATCAAAAATAGCAAGATTATGTCTCTTGTTTATAAATGCAAATCCATCATTCATTGAAACTGGTTATTTCCCTAAAAAAACATCACAAATTTTTTTGAATATTTGATACTTCCCGACACACATAATGACATTAGATTAAAAACAATACCTGTCCTATAATATTTCTAAACAACACTTTACTTAGTTCCCCGCAGTAGCCAAGATAAAAATAATGTGTATGGCATGCAACCTACTATTTTAATGGATGTGAGTTCTGTTTAATTTATTAATCACAGCTATGTGTGGGAAAGTTATGGCTGCTAACATTGCAAAGAATAGAACATTAAAAAGCCGTACGTTGTCTTTTGTAAAAAAAAACAATCCAGCGATACCAACCACCGAAAACATCCAATATAGAAAAGAAGATTTTATATATGTGTATATTGCCTTTTTTGAAAGCACTCCGTGTAAAGATTTAAGTTGATCTTTGATTGAAGGAATGGCATGCCAGATAACAAAGTAGATGGCAAAAGCCCATAGCAATGTAGCTGTATTAAATAACACAAAAAACACCACAAAGTACAAAAGCTCTGCAGCTATATTTAAAGAAATCCTCTTTTTATAATTCAAAGCGAGCCCCAAAATCAAAGTTATTGCTGTTGTAATTAAAAAAATATTCATGAATAGTACTTGCTTTATAAATACACCTGTCATATCACGTATAATTACAGAAACATCTCCATGGCTCGAATAGAATAAAAGCAAAAAAATAAGGAGCCCGTATGTCGTAAAAAAGGAATACATCAAAATACCTTTACCTTTCACTTTAGTAATTAAATGCTGTTCGCCAAAATGATATCCACTGCATAAGATAAATGCAACCAAGGTCACTTTAGGAACGAAATAAAATACAATTGCGCAAGATATTACAGTCAAAACATACAAAGAAAGTATTTTAAAAAAGGGGGGCTTTTTTTTATGCAGCGTACGCTGAATTAAAATGAGATCGTTCGCTCCATGTAGCAAGCCGAAGCTCAAAATAAGAAAATAGGCAAGCAGATTTTCTACCGAAGTATCGAATTGAGTTGTGATCCATAAAGTAAAAAAAGTAAACACTATTTTTATGCCATCCATAATAATATAATTTATTAATAAGATACTAATAATAAAATTAATATATTTATGTGATAAACATAATTGTTTTGTTAAATATTTTCATAAATTTGTTAAACAAACTTAAAAATTTTACACATGAAAACCTTATCAATTTTAATTGCTCTTGTACCTAAAATGGCACAAGATGACTATGTTGGTTTCACATTTTTTGTGGGATGTATGGCCATGATGGCCGCTTCAGCTTTCTTCTTTTTTTCAATGAATAATTTTGACAGAAAATGGAAAACCTCAATTTTGGTCTCAGGACTCATTACTTTTATAGCTGCCGTACATTATTGGTACATGCGTGATTATTGGGCTGCACATGCCGAATCTCCAACTTTCTTCCGATATATTGATTGGGTTCTTACCGTTCCGTTAATGTGTGTGGAGTTTTATTTAATCTTAAAAGTTGCAGGCGCTAAAAAAGCTTTGATGTGGCGTTTAATAGTTGCTTCTGTCATCATGTTGGTTACAGGATACTTTGGAGAAGCAGTTTATCGAAGTCAAGCACAGGTTTGGGGTCTTATTTCAGGAATTGCTTATTTCTATATTGTCTATGAAATCTGGCTTGGTAGTGCAAAAAAATTGGCAGAGCAAGCCGGTGGAGCCGTATTACAAGCGCACAAGACCTTGTGTTGGTTTGTTTTAGTTGGGTGGGCTATCTACCCTTTAGGCTATATGGCAGGCACCCCCGGTTGGTACGACTCTTTAAATGGAGCATTATCTATGGACGTAATCTATAATATTGGTGATGCTATCAATAAAATAGGATTTGGATTGGTCATTTATGGACTCGCTGTGAATGCTTCTTCTAGAAAAGCAACAGAATAACAAACGAACAGCATACTTAATAAAAAGGCCGCTATTCAGTGGCCTTTTCTTATGAATAGGAGATTTTATTAAAGATTATTAACAAACAAAAATTCACAAGTTACCCATTGAAGTAAAGTTTACACGGAGACTTGTCGATTAGCAATGTCTGTTTGGTTTTAAAATTGGTTAGCATCTTATTCTTAAAAGAAAACGAACCAATAATTTACTATACCCATTGTTGCAAAACGTATTATCTTAGTTTATAAAAAGTATAGTTCCTAGACCATTCAGTTGATTGGCCGGGTTCAATTGATATCTTAAAAAATAACTCAGGACTTATTACATGTTTCGTTCCCCAAAGGTTCACTTTGTTTGTTTGAAAACTTCCTGCTTCAATAATTCCAATATTACTTTCAATATTTATTAATTCCCATTGTGCATCCACATTCGCATTGCCTGTGAGATTGCTAAAAAAGAATTCCTCTTTGGGTGGACCTATGAATTTCATATCATTTTTCCCGATTTCCACTTTGTTTTCGGGATTAATTGTATCTGTAAAAAGTGAAGGTTTCAATTGAAATGGGAATTTTAATCTATAATTGCTGCCTATTGGTTCTTTATTAATTACAGTAAAATTGTGAACATATTCATCTGTAACAATATCTTTTTCACCAGTATTTTCGAGATAATATTTAATTGTAAAACCATTATCTTGCAATTTGATTTCTTTTTTCAATAAATAAGCATAGCCATGTATCATATCCGATTTACAACTAACTAAGAGGCTGTTTGATTCAAAATTAATTATAAATTCAGCTGGTTTAATCTTGTACTTTTTACTGAACAGGTATTGATTGTCCTCTTTTTTTAACAATCCCACACCTATTTTGTGAAACCATTCCCCTATAGCCGTCTCGTCAAAGCCTAGAGCACTATCAATTCCGAATTCATTGTAAAAACCTTTACCTATATAATGCTCTTTTTGACAATCTGTACTTTCCAAACCTGATAATGGGATGTTTTTAAATGTAACTCCTACAATTTTTCCTGTCCAATCAAATCTTGAAAAGTGATAATTTTCGTCAGGAAGATCTATCTCTATTTCAATTTTATTATTTTTAAGTATATACGGCATATTAAGTAAATGGGAATTGATGAACCTTTGAAGAACTAAGTATAAAATAATCTTTTATATCCATAATTTGTAAGATTTAGTATCAAAAATAAATTGTTTTTCATTGTGAATTCTTGTTTGAACTAATGTTAATATGGCCGTATAAGAAAGCAAATCATTATCTCCGTTAATTTCGATTCCAAGAATCGTGAGATGCACTAATAAAGTACCACTGATAATACTCATGGTCATAGTAGCACCAAACCATACCGTCCTATTATAAAGCTTTAATATTACGTAATTCGTTCACAAACCACTATGCCTATACCTATAAAAGGTTGGCTCCACACCTACTGTAAAAAACATGTGACTGCTTTCAGGGTGTTCGGTGCATTAAAACTATAATTAGTGCTATTATTCTTAATCCTATTTTTAGATCCTTTTTTCATCATTATTTATGTTTTAGTAATTCTGGAAAGTTCTTAATTGCCCGCTTATATCTTGGAATAGACACCGCCTTCACATAACCCTGGTTCGGATTTAATTTCACATAATCTTGATGATAGTTTTCCGCTTTATAAAATATATTAAAAGGAAGGACTTCAATCGCAATTTCTTTAGAATATCTGTTTAATTTTTCGAACTTCGTAATTTGCTGTGTGATGAGTCTTTTTTCTGATTCATTTTGATAAAAAATGATGGATCTATATTGTGGACCTTTGTCGTTACCTTGCCCATTTTTCTGAGATATGTCACCAGAATTAAAGTATACTTTTAATAGTTGTTCATAACTTACGATATCAGGATTGTAAGTTACCTCAACCGCTTCAGCATGACCTGTTCTCCCAGCCCCAACTTGATTGTATGTAGGTTTTTTTGTTTCTCCTCCAGAATACCCAGAAATGACATCCGTAACACCATTAATTGCTTCAAAAATTTCTTCTACACACCAAAAACATCCTTGTGCAAAAATAGCTTTTCGTGTATTGCTTATATCAATTTCAGTTTGAACTGCTTTCATGTCCATGGCGGAATTACCAACAAATTTTAATGCTTCACCATTAATACAATGTCTTTCACCTGTAGGTTGTGGCCCATCCTCAAAAACATGTCCTAAGTGACTTTCGCATCTGGCACAAACCAACTCATTTCTTTTCATTCCATGGGTATTATCTAATACTACATTGATACTTTTAGAAAAATAGGGCTCAAAAAAACTCGGCCATCCCGTTCCTGATTTGAATTTGGTTTTAGAACTATACAATGGATTGTAGCAAGCAGCACACACGTAAACACCTGCTTCTTTGTTCTTCAATAGTGGATGTGTGAACGATCGCTCTGTTCCTTTTTGACGTAAAATATAATATTGCTTTTCTGTCAGTCGTTTTTTCCAATAGTTGTCAGATTTTTCAATTTTATTTTCCCAAGTTGAATCTATTTTTACTAGATTTTGAATTATTGGTAATCCTTTACGTATTCCATTATTCTGAGAATAATTGTCACAGCTTAAAAAAACAAAAACCACCACTACGAGGAATACAATGTTTTTCTGAAATAAATTAATTTTATACATGAATTTGATTTTTAGATGAAAAAAATAGTTTTAAAGTGTATCCATTCGTTAAGATTATTTAAGTAAATACTCCCTAATGTGCAGTAGCTTACTCTTCTCAAAAAAACTTATAAAATTAGAAACTCGAAAGGTTTTCAATTGTATTCACATCGATAATTTTTATCTCTTTATTATTAATTTTAATTATGTTTTGTTTGAGTAAATGATTCATCTCTTTGGAAATAGATTCTCTTGAGGTTCCATGCAAAGATCCTAATTATTTCTTAGTTAAATAGTTGGAAACAATAAGAAAATTGTATTCTATATCAGTCGAAGATTCAGCTTGTAAGTCTTGTTTATAGTAAAATTTAAAATTTGGTTATTATTTATTTTGATCAATTGTTGGCACGGTTTATCCCTGTTTTTAGTCAGTTTAGACTTTGTTGGATACAGTTGTTTTTTTCTTTTGGTATAATGCTAATAATCCAAGTATAGGTCCTACTCCTAGCACTAAATAAATGTAAATAGGATCCATTGAAGCTTGTAAAATATTAAGAAGTTGTATGCTAATTATGGTAATTGAGAAACCAATGCAATTTACAATTGTAAGTGCAGTTCCCTTAATTTCAGCTGAGATATTTTGAGCCACCATAGTTGAGAAAAGAGGTGAGTCTGCTATGACAACCATACCCCAGAAAATAAGAAAACCAATAAACGAACTTTCAGATTTAGACATAAAAAAGAATGGTGAAATGAGACAACATCCACATGATAAGATTAATGCTATGCGAGCAATACGTTCTGCTCCTGCCGATTGCGCTAGATAACCACTTAGTACGCATGCAACACCACCTAACCCTATAATCAAAAAAGACAATAATGGTTTATTTAATACTACATCAGGATGATGTGCTTGATAAGTATTTAATATGATTGGCACAAAAGCCCAAAAGGCATATAATTCCCACATATGTCCAAAATATCCAAAGGCTGCGGAACGAAATTTTTTATTCTCAAATACGTTAAAAAAAGCTGATATGTTCAATTCACGTCCCGGTTTTCGGTATGGACCATCTGGCACTATCATCAACATTAATAAACCACCTACGATTGCAAAAGACGAAGTAAGAATGATCACAAATTTCCACAGGAATGTTTCAGTCATATCTTTAGCTAAATGTGGGAATGCAGTACCAACAACTAACGCACCAACCAAAAAACCAAGTGATTTATCAAGCCCTTTTTCATAATGGTCAGCAGCTATTTTCATCCCAACTGGATAGATACCTGCTAGAAAGAACCCCGTGATAAAGCGTAATGAAAGGACACTGGAAAAAGTATTTCCTTCCCATATTATCCCCACATTAAATATAGATCCAAGTATGGCACAAGTGAAAAACACTTTTGACGGTGAAAAACGGTCAGCAATAGTCAAAATTGCAAAAGTGAGTGCGCCAAAAATGAATCCAAGCTGCACACCAGATGTTAAGTGACCTAACGCGCTATCTTCAAAGTGGAAGTTTGCTATAAGTTCGCTCATTACACCATTTCCAGCAAACCAAAGTGATGTACAACAAAATTGAGAGACTACAATGACAGGAAGTATTAACTTGGATTGTTTCACTGATAGTTGTTCTTTTAAATTATATCCAAAACGGCTAATGTAAAATGCGTTTTAATGCATTTTTACATAGTGTTATGCTTATCATTTTTAAAGGAAAAGTTTGTGTCGCTCCTCTCCTTGACTTACTTCTTTGCTTAGTGCTCTTAATGTAGTTAACGGCCAATTATGTTGAATTTGATTTGCTAAGAATTTAGGGAGTTTCCCTTTTGGATCAGCTTTAATTTCAACTGTTATCTCAGTCGTTTCTGGAGTAACTTCCTTTAAATGAAAAATTAATGATTCTAAATCACCGCGCACCCTATCGTTTCTTAGCGGATATTTTTTGTGAGTAGTTGATGATATTTCAAGCTTTGCACTTTGGGACTCAGCATTATTATCTATTGTCCATTTTGCCTTTAGCACGTATTCACGATCTGATACTGGCCATGCAAGATTGTAATGTTCGTAAGTGCTATATTCCACCCCAAAGATATCTCCCTCAATCAAATTATGATTCGCTAAGCGGTTCACCCACTTTTTTTTAGAATCAATATCAATCAATGTAAATGCAATTCTGCCAATACATGAGTTCAGTTTTACAGTACCTCTATAAGTTGGAGTTTCATTTTTATTTGAGCTATACATTTCCACAATAACTCTTTCTCCAGAACTATCCTCTTTCGAAAGAGGTTGATCATTTCTCTTTATCCAATTCATTTTATTGTTTTTCATTTCATGATGAAGCAGTACATTCATTAAGCACAACGGTCTTGTGTATAATTAGTTGCGTGTTTAAAATACCAAATTTAGCAAATAAAAAGCGAATAGAAAATATGCGAGTATTTTCATAAGTAGGCTAGAGCTTGCAATAATTATACAACTCGTTGTAGCCAGTTTTTCTTTTTGTAATTTTCAATGAGCATACTGATGAAACCCTCCTTATCCTTTTTTACAGAATATGATTGAGCTTTAGGTATTAATATGGAATGAATCTCTCTTAAGTTACCATCGCTCCATATCATTAAATCGATAATTACAGGGGTCAGGTTAGTCCTTTTTGAGTTAAAATATAAATGTTCTTTTGTTTGTTATCTGAGAGTAACTAATTTAACTCAAGCTGTCCTTCCAAACATTGAAAATAAAACTAATGCTACAATAGCAACTGTTTCTTCTGTAATTGGTTTAGGTAGTATGCCTATGATTAATGGATATTGTACTTCTAAATCAGCTGTTCATAGTATGATACAGGGTCTTAGATGTGCATTGCAAGATAGCAATGTATTAGTATCAAGTATTTACCTTGGACCTATTGAAACGGATATGGCAAAAGGATTTGAAGGTATTGAATTAGATAAACCAGAAAATTTAGCGAAAAATGTAGTAAGTGCACTATAGCAAGGTGAAGAAGATGTTTTTCCCGATGTTATGTCTGCACAAGTAAAACAAGCCTATGGAACTACTCCAAAAGAAGTTGAAAAAATGTTTTCTGCTTGGAAATAAAATCAGATTATCTCTTAATAAATCCAGAATTGCATTATGTAGTTCTGGATTTTTAATTGACTACAACGCTTTATGAATAGTAAAGGATTAAAAACTCACTGACTTTTCGGTTAAGTACTTAGCCAAATTCAAAATTTTACTTTAAACAAATAATCCGAAAAATTTAAAATTTTGTGGACTTTATAAAAGACACTAGACTTTGGTTTAAGTAAAAAAATCATTATTATTTATACACTTTGATGTATGCTGTTTTCTTTGTTTTATATCTAAAGTTTGTTGGTTTTTAAATCTTTCTAGTAATACTTTTGGTGATACTATTTTCCTGTTTTTAGGTGCAAAATAAGAAGCCGATTTTCGGCTACGATTGTACAATTCTCTGCCTCTATAAACGGTATTTTGATTGTATACCTTTAGCGTCTTTTCTATATTTTCTTCTGCTTTGAAAGCATTTTCTAAAACAACCGCATCCACCATTGCAGCATATGCCCCTGCTCCTGTTCTAGGTCTTGCCATATGTGAAGCGTCTCCTAAAAGTAAAATGCGGTTTTTAACCACGCCATCAGTTGCAAATTCCCAAACAGGGTGAGGAGATACTTTACCGTCTTGAATGGTAGTTTCCCAAAACTTTAATGTGGATTTAGCAATATAGTCAGGTTGTAT
>Ga0233426_10001316_pt1 | contig 23282 bp, 22 predicted proteins | sample SI_118_April2016_6_FD_179875 | JGI IMG/M metagenome (GOLD analysis project Ga0233426, IMG submission 179875) | Seawater microbial communities from Saanich Inlet, British Columbia, Canada - SI_118_April2016_10_MG | ecosystem: Environmental > Aquatic > Marine > Inlet | place: Canada: British...
CTTACTCTGAGTACCAAGTATTCTTGCTTCAGATATTACCAGTGCAGAATTAGAAACAATACTCGCTAACGAAAGACTTGTTTATAAAGGTTACAAAAATCTTCCAGCAAGTTATTCATGATCAGTTTATGATGCTAATCCAGTTTGAGGATTTCCATTCTGAACTTGATCATATGTTGCAAATAATCTCATATTATTTATGTGAGATACAAATGATTTAGTAAATGACCCATCAGCTAGAACACAGTTTTTTGATAATTTACAAAAATCGTATTCATGATCAGAAATATCATGAGAATCAGATATAGCTGAACTATTATCAGTTGAATCAAGTTCATCAAGCGTAGCAAGTAATTATGTTGCAACTGCTTTGAATAACAGTTTGAAGACAAAGATACCAGTTGTAGCAGTTATTCAAGAGTCAGTAGAGTTAACTTGAAATACAGATTTTGATAATTTTGATTGAGAATTAATTACTATTCAGTCAAATATTTGAGATGTTAACTTTGATTATGATGATATTTCAACTTATCTTTATACTTATGAATTAGCTGATTGAGAAACTATTTGATTTAACTACGATGGTCAATATTTAGATATGAATTCATATTGATGAAACAATGAATATTTTGAGGAAGATTTTAAAGATGAAAATACTTATTGACCTGAAATATTTTATGACGGGAAAGTAGAAATTTATGTAATACTTTTAGACGCACAAGATATTAAGATTAAAATCCTATCAGAAGAGATAGTTATAGTTCCAAATTGTATAGGAGATATACATGGAGATTTTGTTTTTGATTTAGATACAAATACAATAACAGATTATATATGAACGGAAACAGATATAGTTATACCGTGAAATATTTGTTGAGAAGATGTGATAAATATTTGACAAAATGCTTTTAATTCTAATGATTTGACATCAGTTATTATTCCAAATAGTGTTATAAGTATTTGACAAGGTGCTTTTTATTCTAATGATTTGGCATCAGTTATTATTCCAAATAGTGTTATAAATATTTGAACAAACGCTTTTTCATATAATGAACTCACATCTGTTACTATTTCAAACAATCTAACAAGTATTGGATGGTATATTTTTAATAATAATGAATTAACAAACATTATTATACCAAATAGTGTAGAAAGTATTTGATGGAATGCCTTTGAAAATAACAAATTAACAAGTGTAACTTTATGAAATGGTGTCACCCATATTTGAACCCACTCATTTAACAATAATGAATTAACAAATGTAATTATACCAAATAATGTTACATTTATAGCACAATGGGCTTTTAGTAATAATAAATTAACAGGTATTACTATACCAAGTAGTGTTACTGATATTAGATCAGATGCTTTTGAGTATAATAATATGACACCTGAAAATATTATTTTTAATTGTGTATCCTTGCCTGCGTTATGGTCGGGAGATATCTTTGAACATAATGGTCCTAATAATTTAACGAATATACCTAATCCAACAAGTTGTACACCTTAATCTTATTCATGATAAATATTAAAGTTATATCTTTTTATAAAGCAAATACATTTAATTTATATTTTGACCTATAATTATTGAAATAAAAAAATCGACCTAATAAGTCGATTTTTTTATTTCAATAAATTTTTAAACACTCATACACTATCTAATTCTTCCCAAGATACATCATCTCTTCCGAAATGTCCGTAAGATGAAGTTTTTTTGAAAATTGGAGTTTTTAAATCTAATTTTTTTATAATTCCAGCTGGAGAAAGATCAAAGTTTTCTTGTACTGCTTCGATAATTTTTGAAATATCTATTTTTTCTGTTCAGAATCCATCTACGAATATAGAAACTGGATGAGCTACTCAGATTGCATATGAAAGTTGAATTTCACATCTATCACAGAGTCATGCTGCAACTATGTTTTTAGCTAAATATCTAGCTATGTATGCTGCACTTCTATCTACTTTTGAAGGATCTTTTCCAGAGAAAGCTCATCCTCCATGTCTCCCAATTCAACCGTAAGTATCAACGATAATCTTTCTTCCTGTTAATCCACAATCTCATTTAGGTCCTCATACTTGGAATATTCCAGTTGGATTAATGTGAAGAGCTGTATTATCATCTATTAAATCTCATAAAACTACATCTATTACTTCTTTTTTTATTCATACTTTTAATTCTTCTTGTGAAACTGCAACTCTATGTTGATTTGAAATAACTACTGCATCAACTCTAATAGGTTTATGATTTTCATATTCTACTGTTACTTGAGTTTTTGCATCAGGCAATAAGTAGGGAAGAATGTTTTCATTTCTTACAAACTCTAATCTCTTTGCTAATTTATGTGCCAAAGAAATAGGTGTTGGAAGAAAATTTTCAGTTTCATTTGTAGCATATCAAAACATTATACCTTGGTCTCATGCTCATCCAGTATCAACTCATTGAGCTATATCTGGAGATTGAGAATTGATAAGTAAGTGTACTCACACATCATTTCAATCGTAATGAGCTTCTGACTCATTATATCAAATTTCACAAATAGTATCTCTCACTAATTGAGTATAGTTTACATTTGCTTTTGTTGTTATTTCACCAGAAACTATTACTGTTCCAGTAGTTACCATAGTTTCACATGCTACTCTTGAGTTTGGATCTTGTGCTAAACAAGCGTCGAGTACAGCATCACTAATTCTATCACATACTTTATCAGGATGTCATGCTGATACGGATTCTGAAGTTATATAAGATTTCATAAAAATTATAATAAAAAAAATAAACGTTCTCTAACAAGAAAGTTTATATTTTAAATTTTTGAGAATTTGAAAGTATATCTTTCCTGAATAAACAGGTAGGAAGTAGCACCTTGTATTTTAAACAGGTTGCTGGAGTAATAATAACGAGCCTAATCTCTCTTACTCTCTCTGGATATTTTTGTTTCGAACAAAGGGACTATATGAATTAATGTAATTTGGTCAATATTTTAATAATTAATTATATTGACAAAGATCTTATAATACTTTTTGTTTTAATAAATTTTCAACTGGTAAAAATAATGGTTGAGGTAAATTATTAACTTTAAACCAATCCCATTCTGTATATTTATCAGGTTCCATTAATGTTAATTTACCTGACTTATATTCACACTTTATATAAACTGTTACATAATGTTTATTTTCTTTTTCAAAAATATCATTTGTTGTTGCAAAGTGTCAAATACCTTTGATTGAAATACCTGTTTCTTCAAGAGTTTCTCTTATAGCGCATTCTTCCCAAGATTCTCAGAATTCTAAATGTCATCATGGAAATCACCATGTACCATCTCAATGTGAATTCTTTCTCTTTCACAGTAATACTTTATTATCTTTCAAAATCATTACTCAAACTCAAACTTTTACTGACATATTTAAATGTTATAAAAATATATTTTTATATAACTTATTATTAATATTAAGTATATATTTTTTTGAATAATTATCAAAAAAGCATATATTTTAAATATATGCTTTTTTTCTGAGAAAAATATTAAATTGTTATTTTTCTAATAAATATCAATCAACGTTAATATAAAAATCATTATTTTTTCCTATATATTCAGGATTTTTTATATTTAGACTTGTTAATATTAATATAAAATTTCAATATTGATTTGAAATTTCAAATGTCATTTCATCAGTATTTAATTCATTATTTCTATCACCTTTATATTTCGAAAGTAATTCTTCTTTAATTTCTGATAAAGTAATTTTTGTAATAATTTTATTATTATTTTTTATAGTTATTGTATCTGATTCTTTATCGTAGCTATTATTAGAGTCATTTTTATAACTATAAATATCTATTTTATATAAGTTTTTACTATCACTAGTATCGAGAGGAAATATTTTGTTATTGTTTGTACTAAAATAAAGAGTAGGTCTGTTATTTACAGAATCATATTTAGAATAACTTTCAACTTTTATAGTTTCTGTAATTTTGTTTACATATTCCCAAGAACTTGGGTCAGAGTCTTTTGTATAATACTCATTATCAGGATAAATTTTAATATTTTCTAGACGTTGTTTATTATTTTCTTCTTGTACTTTCTCACTAATTATTGGAAATAATTCTTTTATTTTAGAGCAATTATCAAAATCACAGAGATAATTTATTCCATCATAGATTTGTTTTGAAAGATCATTATCTATTTGGTTATATTTGTTTAATGGAATAATTTTTCAGTTTTGTAAGATATTAGCTTCGATTAAGTTATTTTTTAACCTCTCTAATTGTCTTGATTCTGGTAATTGATAAACTGACCAAGGACCAACTGAAATGATTACTGTAAATAATGTCAGTAATACCATGAGGTTACCTAAATATTTCTTTTTACTTAATACATAATAAATAGATATGAGTAGTAACCATATACCAAATACAACAACAAGATATCTATTTATTGTTATATCATATTGATTAATTCTTAAATAAATTGCGTAGAATAACATAAAGATTTGCGGTATAACTGCAATAGGGAAATATTTTCTAAATGCTTTTATAAAACTATTTTTTTCTTCAAATATATAGGAGAAAATATAAATAAGATATCCAAATATAGAAAATCAAATTACCATCCAAGTTACTTCACCTTTTGGCCATTCACTAAAATTCATAAGAACTTTAGCTGAATATAAGTAAAGTATTATGAAATATATATAAATAAATGGAATGGCTATATATTTAACTAAGAATGAAAAGAATGGATTTTCATTAAAATAATTACTATTAAATTCTCTTTTTTTTGGGATTTTATTAAGTGCAAATAATGGAGTAATTACTGATAAAGCTAATATAGCCCAATCTCAATAAATTTCACTTGTAAAATATCCACTTAAATCAAATAACGTATGTACAGCTGTTATTCCAATAGCACCTAGTGCGAATAATACTCATCAGAGTATAAATGAGATAAGTATTATTACACTGATGTTATAGAAATAAGTGTAATAAACAGATTGTTTTCCATTATTATTAAGTATATTTTTTACATATGGTGCGAAGAATAAAAATCAGATTATTCCTACTAGACTTAATATAAAAAATATTATTTCTTCTAATGAATTAAAATTATTTTGAAAAAATACAAAAAATAATGAACTATATCAAACAGGTAATATTTGTAATAGGCTATTTTTTCATCTCGAATAATCTTTTGATTCTCATAATAAATAGAATCAAAGAGAAAATAAAAATGCTACTATTCATGCAAATATTCACCTAATAAGGTTATCATCCACTGCTTGAGAAAAATCTCAGTGGAGTCATAATAAGAATAGGATAGCAATAATAAACGTTATTCATACTGTAACTGGAAATCTAGAAATAGTAGATTTTAATTGATCTTTCATATTTGATAGATTCAACATTGTGAAAATATTTTTCATAAGTATAATATTAGTAAATAAATTATTTCGGTTTATGTATCAAACTTAAAATAAACATATGTAACTACTTGAATTTTACTTGAAATTATCAAATATTAAAATGATTTTTTTTCAACTAGAATTCAATTTTGCGAATAATATAAGGTAAAATTATAAAATAATTATTTCATATGAAGATACTTATTGTAGAAGATAATCCTGTATTAAGAGAAAATTTAGTATTTTTATTAACTAAGTTTTCATTTTTGTGTGAATCCGCAGAAAATTGAAAAGTTGCTCTTGATAAAGTATCTAGTAATAAATATGATCTAATTATTTTAGATATCAATATGCCAGTTATGAATGGAAAAGAATTTCTTATAACCTTGCGTCAATCAAAAAAAGAACTACCAGTTATTGCTTTAACATCTGATTCTATGCTGCAAGATAAACTCGAAATGTTTGAATTGTGAGTTGATGACTATATTACAAAACCATTTGAAATAGAAGAATTAGTAGTACGCATAAAATCAATTCTAAAAAGAAGTGATAAAATAGTAGATGATGAAAAAAGTATTTGAAATATTACAGTAAACTATTCTAAGAAAAAAATATTTATAAATTCTGAAGAAATGGTTTTTCCTCAAAAACAATATTTAATTATTGAGTATTTAATAAAAAATCTCTGATACCCACAAAATAAAATTAAAATCATGGAATATGTCTGGTGAGAACAAGAGCAAAATCTAGATTTTAATAGTACTACCTTGGAATCACATATTTATGCAATACGTAAAAAATTAGGTAAAAATTTCATAAAAACGGTAAAAGGGATTTGATATATAGTTGAATAAATAATATAAATTTGAGAATATATAATTAAATAAAATAATTTTAAAGCTATAACATAATATTTAAAATAAAACATGAATTTTAAACATAAATTATCATTAAAAATAACAGGAGTAATTTTTTCATTTTTTGTGATTTTTTGATTAGTTTTTCTTTTTCTATTCTCAGATTCACTGAGTGTAAAAGAATTATTTAATAAACTATTTATAGAAAAAGAAATATTTTGAAAATCTGTTGAATATTTTTATTCATACTTATTCTTCAAAACTACTTTTATGTTATTTTGAATTTATTTTATTTCATATTATTTTGTTTGAAAATATTTAAATCATATAGAAATATATAATAAAAAATTACAAGATTATAATCATTACTTAGCTCATGAATTAAAAACACCGATATCTGTTGTAACATCAAATTTAGAAGTATTACAATATTGATATGACGAAGAAAAAATAAAAAATTCTAAAGCAGAATTAAAAAATATGACAAAAATAATAAATTGATTATTAAAATTTTCAGAAACAATTCAAATCACTAATAAAACAGATATTAATTTAGAAAATTTTATTAACAAAAATCTCTATTTTTTAGAATCATCAGAAAATATTCATATTACAAACAATGAATTTAATTACAGTATTTTTACTGATGAAGTATTATTTTCTAGAGTTATTAAGAACCTAATAGAAAATGCTATAAAATATTCGATAGATAAACAAGTATTTATTACTATTTCAGATTGAATATTAAAAATTGAAAATAATATATACGCATCTCTCGAACAAGAAGAAATCAATAAATTATGTCAAAAAAACTATTCTAGATCTTACAATGAAAATTCATGAAACTGAATATGACTAGGGATGATTTCTGAAATTATTAAGGTACTTTGATATGAATTAAATATATTATCACTAGATTGTAAATTTATAGTTGAGATAGATTTTGAATAAAAATATTTATGTTTAATATGACTTAAATTATTATTTAATATATAAACTATGAAAAGTATTTTACATATAGTAATCATCTCATTTTTTGTTTTTTTTACTGTTAATTTTTCTTATGCAAATATAGTAACATCACCACTTAGAGAAGATATTACAGTTAATAAATGAGATAGTATAAAAAAAACAATTACTATATTTAATCATTGAGAAAAGGAATTAGAGTTAATAGTATGAAAAGTAAATATAGAAAGTAAGTGAACATGATGAATACCTAATATTGTATATGGTAGTACTGATTTAAAAAATCCGAAGCAACAATTAGCAGATTGGATAAAGATAAATTCTTCATCAATTACATTAACTCCTTGAGAGTATAAAATTTATGAATATGAAATTGTAATACCTGAAAATGCATCAGAATGAGGACATTATTGAATGGTAACATTTACAACACCGATTAATAAGAATAGTTTAGATTTTGATGTAATGTATGGAAGTATAATATTAGTTAATGTTGAAGGTGATAATGTAATCAGAGAAATTGAAATGAAAGAAGTAACTATTAATTCAACTAATCATTCACCTAAATTTGAAATATTAATAGAAAACACTTGAAATACACACATAGTTCCAAAATGAATAATTACACTATATAATGAAAAATGAGAGGTTATTAAAAATATTTGAAAAAAACTTATAACAAATAGTTATTGAGCTCTTATATGAGAAGAAAAGGTAGATTTTTTACCTGTAAATATGTTTTGATGATCAACTTTACCAAAGAGTAGTAGACTTTATTCTACTCAGTTAGAATGAAATATTGCATATTATAATAATAAAAATATTACTTCTATTTTAGAATTATCATATTTAAACGAAAATTGAGAAGTCATTAATTTATCGAATAAAATAAATTTTATAAATACTGAAAGTTTAAGGATAGATTTATTAACAAAAAATGAATTAATAAGAAATATTGATAAAACAAAACAAAATTTATGAAAAAATATTATAAAAAGAATTGATTGATTAGTTAGTTGATTCAGTGAATCTAAACTTATTCATACATCAGAAAAATTAAAAAAAATACCCCTTAAAATTAAAAATTATAGAAAATATCGTGATGTTTTTACATACTTAGAATTAATAATCTTACTAGAACTGAATTATTAAAAAAAGACTTTCAAATATTTGAAAGCCTTTTTTTATACTATAACACAGAGGTTTGTCGCTGTGTTTTAGTTGAATTTTCTCTGTGGTAATTATAATAATCTAAATTTACATATTTGATTTAAAAAATAATGAATATTAAGCCACTAAATGATAGAGTAGTTTTACAGGCTATGGAAGTACAAAATCAAACAGCTTCAGGAATTTATATTCCAGAATCTTCAAAAAAAGAAAGACCATTTGTTTATAATGTTGTTGCTGTATGACCAGGAAAAAAAGATGCCCCAATGAATATTACAGCAGGGCAAAAAGTTCTATGTGGTCAATATGCATGAGATGAAGTAAAACATGAAGGAAAAGAATATAAAATTGTTGGAATTGATTATATTCTCGCAGTTATTGAAGACTAAAAAAATAAAAATTATATCATACTAAAAATCAAATAAAATGGCAAAAATTATTCAATTCGGAGACGAAGCAAGAGAAAATATGTTATCTGGAATGGAAACAGTAGCAAATGCTGTATCAATTACAATGTGACCTAAAGGGAGGAATGTAATACTGGAAAAACAATATGGAGTTCCACTTATTACTAACGATTGAGTAACTATTGCTAGAGAAATAGAACTCGAAGATAAGTTTCAAAATATGGGAGCTCAACTAATTATTGATGCTGCTGACAGAACAAATACTCATGCTGGAGACGGTACAACTACAGCTACTGTATTAACTCATGCATTCGCAAAAGAATGACTTTCTCAACTAAAATCAGGTGTAAATGCTGTTGAATTAAAAAACGGTATGATTATGGCAGCGAGTGAAGTAATTAAAAAATTAGAAGAAAATGCAAAAGCAATATCAAGTGAATCTGAAATAGCTCAAGTAGCAACTATATCTGCTCAAGATCCAATGGTTGGAGATATCATAGCAGTTGCTATGGAAAAAGTAGGGAATAATGGAGTAATCTCAGTATCAGAAGGACAAACTTTTGGGTTAAGTGTTGAAATAACAGAAGGAATGCAATTTGAAAATGGTTTTATTAGTCCATATATGGTTACAAATCCTGAAAAAATGTTAGCTGAAATAGATAATGCACCAGTATTGATAGTCGATCATAAAATTTCAAATGTTGCTGATTTACTTCCAATATTGGAAAAATTAATGCAATCTGGAAAAAAAGATTTATTAATTATGGCAGAAGATATAGAATGAGAAGCCTTAACAGCCATTATTCTTAATAATATGAAAGGTATTCTGAATGTAATTGCTGTGAAAAATCCAGGATTCTGAGATAATAAAAAAGAAATACTAAAAGATATAGCTATTCTCACATGAGCAAAAATAATTACTGCTGACTTAGGAATGAAACTAGCTGAAGCTGAGCTAGATGTTTTATGAAATGTTGATAATGTAAGTTGTTCTCAAGAAAAAACAACACTTATAGGATGAAAATGAGATAAATCATATATAGAAGCAAGAGTATTAGAACTAAAAAGTACTTTCGAATCTACTGAGTCAACATTTGCTCAAGAACAATTATCTGGGAGGATCGCTAAACTTGATTGAGGTGTAGCCATGATCAAAGTTTGAGCTGCTTCTGAGGTAGAATCAAAAGATAAAAAGCTTCGTATAGAAGATGCACTCAATGCAACTAGAGCTGCAGTCGAAGAAGGTGTTGTTGCTTGAGGTTGAGTTGCATTATTGCAAGCATCTAAAGTACTTGAAGGTATGGATTTCGGAATTCACGAAAGAAATTTAGGTGCAAAAATAGTACAACAAGCACTATCATATCCAATTAAACAAATTGCAGATAATGCAGGTAAAAATGGACAAGAAATAGCAAATATAGTATTAGCTCAATCTGATGTAAATTACTGATACGATGCAGCAAAAGATGAATATGGTGATATGATTAAAAAATGAATTATAGATCCAACAAAAGTTGAAAGAGTTGCTCTAGAAGAAGCTGTTTCTCTTGCTGGAATGTTTCTAACAACGGGTGCTTCTATCACTAGTATACCAAAGCCTGAAACACCAGTACCTATGAATCCCGCAATGTGAGGATGAATGATGCCAGGTATGATGTAAAAAAACTACTTATTATAAGTAGTTTTTTTGTTTTAATAGAATTAGTTATATACTAATTCTATATTAATTAATAATTTTACATAAATGATTGAAGGACTACTATTTTTATTTATCCTGTTCTGAATTGGTTTTTTTATAAGTTTGGTATTACCAGTAATAATAGTAAAAAATATTTTTAAATTTAAATTAACAAAAAAACAACATTTTTCATATGGAATATATTTATTATTTTTTCCATTTTCATTATTATTTACTAAGTTATATTATAATGAACTTAAAAATAATAAAGTTATCTCATATGTAAAATGATTTATTAAAATATTTTGAACTATGATTCTGTTGAGTTTTTTCTTAACATTAATAATCAATAAGGCAGTCGTAAATAAATATATAGCAAAACCATTACAAGTGAATGGACAATCTATGTATCCTACTATTTATGATAAAGAATTTATTTTTACTACAAAAATAAATAAGGATTATAATCGCTGAGATGTTATAGTCTTTGAAACACCTAGTTCGATTTCAGGTAATAAAGTAACTAGAAATCTTTCAATTAAGAGAATCATTGGATTACCTTGAGATACTATTAAAATTGAAAATTGAAAAGTATCTTTGAAAGTAAGTGAAATTTTTAAAGAATTAAATGAGAATTATTTAGATGAAGAATCTAAAGATTATACATTCGTAAATTGAATATCTGAAAGGGTAATTTATAAAGTACCTGAAAATAGTTACTTTGTGTTATGAGATAATAGAAATCATACTACTGATTCAAGAACTTGTTTTCTATTCTGTTCAGATTCAGGAAGTTCAGAATTCTTACAAAAAAACGATATAATTTGAAAATATTTCTTTGATCTTTGATATTTTGATATTAAAAATTCAGAATTTAAACATCCAATATTATGAATAGATACAGTTCCTAAATTCTTTGATATAAACTAAAAAAACTACTTTTAATAAGTAGTTTTTTGTTATTAAAACATTTATATGATAATATTATATATATAATTAATTAATATCTTATTATGAATCAATCAATATTATCAGAGCCTGAATATATTTCAAAGAATGAGTTTATAAAAAATGCAAAAGAATTTTATACTGAAAAATATATAAAATTACTTATTTCTTTTTTTGAAGATAAATATATCCTTAATTTTTCTGATGATGTATACAGTGATTTAGATCTCTTATCAAAAACTCAAGATTATCAGGATGCTGCATTAGAAATAAAAAGGTCAATAGAAATATACGAAATATCAAATAATAAAACTTTTCATCTTAATGAAGAGAAATTAAATAATGTAGTTAGTAATGAAGTAATAGAAACAAGTGAAAGAGTTTTAACATTAGTGTCACTTAATGATGAATATATTAAATCTGATAAAAAAGTGAATTTGACTTTAGTTATTGATAACGATAAAAAAGATAATTCAAGTAAAATACCAATTGCAAATTTAAATATTGATAATATGAGTGCTACGACATTAGAGATTTTAAGAAAAAATGGCTAACATAATATATATGTTAGTTTTTTATTTTGCTGAATTTATTTTATATGATAATATAAGTACATATTTATTTTGTAAAAAAATATTATGAATAATACAATCCCAAGTGAATCTGATATTAAACCAATTAATATTGATGTAGCTCTTCATATGTCAAAAAATAATACACCTATCAAATTTCAAATTAGAGAATTAATAGAAGAATTTGAGCGCATATTTAGTATGAAATATAGTAATAACTTAGATGAAATTGATTCAGATAATGAAATTATATTAAATCATGCTAGTAAAATTAATCAATTTATTCAAGCAAATAAAAATATTGCCGCTACTGGTACTTTAACTGAAGAACAGGATGCTAAATTGTATGGTCAAAATATTTCAAATCAATTGGAAGTATTTTTTAAACAAAGAGAGTCAGAAAAAACAGTTAATATTACTAATATTGAGCCTGAAATTAAATCATGGAGAGCTATAATGAATGTTAAAATTGGAAAAATTATGGATAAAAAAATTGATGATTAACTTTTTTTTATTATAAATGATTTATTCTTGTATTTATTCTAAAATATTTTACACTAGATAGGTTTAAAAGTAAAAAAATGAAAATATGAAACATACAAAAATAATTGCTACTATATGACCAGTTACAGAATCAGAAGAACAAATTATTGCTTTATTTAAAGCAGGAATAAATATTATTCGTTTTAATTTTTCTCATGCAAATCATGAAAATTCAAAGAAATTAGCTGATAGGATTAAAAAATTAAATTCTGAATGAAAAACTAATTTATCATTATTACTAGATACAAAATGACCTGAAATAAGAACAGGGAATTTAGAAAAAAATATTCAATATAAATCAGAAGATATTATTTCAATGTATGTTGATGAATCGAAAAGAACATGAAATGATTTATTTTGTGATTATGAATTCTTAATAGAGGATATAAATCTATGAGATATAATTATGGTTGATTCATGATTATGTAGAGTAAAAGTATTAGAAAAACTCTCTGATCATATTAAAATAGAAATATTAAATGATTCTGAAATTGGATCTAGAAGACATATTAATTTACCAGGTGTAAAATTAAAATTACCGGGAATCACAGATAAAGATAAAACAGATGTTTTATTTGCAGTTAAGAATGACTACGATTTTATAGCAATGAGTTTTGTGAGAAATAAAGAAAATATTCAAGAGCTCAGAGATTTATTGTTAGAAAATAATGCATCTCATATTAAAATAATTTCAAAAGTAGAAAACCAAGAAGCTATTGATAATTTAGATGAAATTATTGAATTTTCAGATGGAGTGATGGTAGCTAGATGAGATCTTTGAATTGAAGTACCTATTGAAAAACTTCCATATTATCAAAAACAAATAGTTGATGGATGTCAAAAAATGTGAAAATTCTACATTGTAGCTACACATTTATTAGAATCAATGATTGAACAACCATTTCCAACAAGAGCTGAAGTAAGTGACATATATAATGCTGTGATGCAAAACTCTGATTGTCTTATGTTATCATGAGAAAGTGCTATGTGAAAGTATCCAATAGAGTGTGCTCAAATGATGACGAATATTATTATTCAAGCTGAATCTGATAAAGAATCAACTATCGATACTTTTACATATGAAGAATTAGGAAAAAATGGCCTTCAAAAGAAAAACCTCATGAAACAAGCTATAGCTCTATGAGAAAGTATTTGAGCAAAGGCTTTATGTATTTATACTGAATACGGTTTCTTAGCAAAAATGTGAGCTGCATTTAAAGCTAAAATACCTATGTTTGCATTTACTAATAATCATAAAACTGCAAATCTAACAAATGCTCTTTATAATGTACAATGAATTGTATTAGATAAATTTTCACATAATTATGAAAATAATTTAGAGGAATCATTAACATTATTAAAACAATCACAAAATATAAAAACAGGAGACAAAGTTATAGTTATTTGAGATCTACAAAAAAATAATCAAGATATTCCTGTTATCAAAATAATGGAAATATAATTTAAAAGACAGATTAAATCTGTCTTTTTTGTTTCTTTATTGCGAATAAATAAAAATATGATAAAATATAAAAAAATATTTTTAAAAATAAAACTATATGGTTCGTTATAATAATAAGTATGAAAAAAACGAAAGAAAAAAGATTCAAAGTGTGAGTAAAAAGAATCAAGATAAAAATAAATGAGGTAAAGTAGTATTTTCAACTGATCCATGGTTAGATAAAGAATACAAAGATTTATCTTCTGAAAATTTTGCTCTAGTTACAAAAATAACAGCAAATCACTCTGGGAAAACATTTTTTCTTTATGATTTAGATAAAAAAGATAAATTTGAGGCTAAATTTACTAAGAAACTAGAAAAAGAATTGTGAAAATATATCACTGTTTGAGATTTTGTATATTATGAACAAAATTGAGATAACTTTGATATAGTTGGGAGAAAAATTAGAATAAATAAATTAGCAAGAGTGAAATGAGATGCAAATAGAATTTCTTTATGAGATAAAAAAGAACAAATATTTGCGGTAAATATAGATTATGGAATAATAGTAGCATCTGTTACTAAGCCAAATTTCAACCCATGAATGATAGAAAGATATTTATTGTTATATGAATATCATGATATAAAGCCTATTTTATGTTTAACTAAAAATGATTTATTAACACTTGATTCAGCTGAATATCAATTATTCGTAGACTTAGGTGTTGAAATATTTTTTATTACAAAAGATGAAGATGATGAGTTAAATCGTTTTAAAGAATTTATAACTAATAAAACAGTTGTTTTCGTTTGAAATTCTTGAGTAGGGAAGACTTCTCTTACTAATAAAATCTATGGTAAACAAATTTGAAAGGAATGAGATACAAGTGAAAGAACTTGATATGGACAACATACTACGACCTCTAGTACTGTTTACGAATGGAAAGACTGATCATTTGTAATTGATACTCCAGGGATAGTAAATCTAAATTTATTTGAAGCTACAAAAGAAAATTTAAAATATCTTTTCTCAGATTTTTCAGTTTTAAATAACATGTGTAAATATAAAAAATGTTCTCATACAATTGAACCAGATTGTGCTGTATTAGAAGCATTTGAAATAGGAGCAATTGATCCATATAGATATGCATTTTACTATAGCCTCTATAATCAGATAAAATAAACATACTAAAAAAGACCATATAAATATGGTCTTTTTTAGTATGTTTTGAAATAGAATTCACCTTCCTAATTTATAGAAAAATACAGTCCATTTCAAAACAGATGTGTCGTCCTCCTCGACGAATGTTAGTCGGTAAAACGTAGGCTCCTTTATATGGAATTCACTAGTTATTGACTGAACACGAGGTATTATATAGAAATAATAATTAAGTCAAGAAAAAAATAAACTTTTTTTATTTGTATAATAAAAATTTATTACTAGACTATAAAAAACAACTATTTTTTATAAAAAAATTATTATGATTTCTAAGGAAAAACAAAAATATATTCGTAATCTTCACTCAAAAAAATGAAGACAAAATGAAGGTAAATTTTTAGTAGAAGGTTGAAAAAGTGTAGAAGAATTATTAACATCGGATTTTAATATATTAAATCTTTATATCACAAGAAAATTCTTTGAAAAATATGCTGAATTATTACAATGAAAGGAATATGTAATTTGTGAGCCAGAAGATATAGAAAAATCATCTACACTTCATGCAAATGATATGGCTCTTGCAATTGTTGAACAAAAATATGTAGATATTACAGAAGTAGATTATGAGAACTATTCTCTTGTACTTGATACTATGAATGATCCATGAAATTTTTGAACTATTCTTAGAATTGCAGATTGGTATGGAATTAAACAAGTTATATGTAGTAGAGAAACAGTAGAATTATATAATCCTAAAGTTATAATTGCTAGTATGGGGTCATTTACTAGAATGAAAGTTATTTCAACAGATTTAACAGAATTCTTAGAAAACACACAACTTCCAATATATTGAGCTTATCTTGATGGTGAAAATGTTCACACAAAAGAATTTACACCAACAGGTCATATAGTTATATGAAATGAATCTCATGGAATCTCTGAAGAATTAGAAAAATATATCACACATAAAATAACAATACCAAAATTTGGATGAGCAGAATCACTCAATGCTTGAGTAGCTACGGCTGTTATATTAGATAATGTTATGAGAAATATAAACAAATAAAAAACCAGTTATAATAACTGGTTTTTTTATTACAAAATTACTCATAAAATCTAAATTTTACATTGTGTTTTATAGATAGTGATTTTTTTGAAGAAATTTCTATTTTAATTGCGATTCAGATTAGTTACTATATAATCTATAGCAACTAATCTTTTAATAATAAATAATGCCAAAGTTTATAACAGGAAATATTACAAAACATATTAATAAAATGACTCTAGCTTCTTCAATATGAATATTAGCAATTTTTATTGTAGCTTTTGTAGATATGTATTTTTTAAGTATTTTATGAGAATCAGAACTGATTGCGGCAGTTTGATTTGCATGAATTATAATATTTTTACTTATATCTGTATGAATTGCTTTGATGATTACTATGTGATCATTGGTTTCAAGAATATTATGAGAATGAAATAAATTGAAAGCTAAAACTATTGCAATGAGTATTTTATATTTTTCCTTTTTTATATCAATTCCTCTTGTTATTTTATGATATATATATGCTAAAGATATTTTACTATTTATATGAGCAGAGTGACAAACATTGGTGTATGCGCTAGATTATTTTAAAATAATTCTTATTGGTATGCCTTTTATGTTTGTATGAATGGCAGCAACAGGTATTCTACGTTGAGTTTGAGATGCTAAATTTGGTATGATGCCAACGTTAGTTGCTGGAGGTGTAAATCTAGTATTAGATCCAATATTCATATTTTGATTTTGATGGTGAATAGAGTGAGCCGCAGCTGCAACTGCTATATCAAGAATTGCTATGTTTTGAGTTGCATTTTATTGAGCTATAAAACATAATTTTTTAATGTTTTGTAACTGTATAAAATTAAAAGACCACTTAGGAGTAATATTAGCAATATTTATACCAGCTATGCTTACAAATATTGCTACACCAATCTGAACATGATATATTATGAAAAATATGTCACAATATTGAGATGATGTCGTAGCTACTATGGCAGTTATGTGAACAATGATACCAATATTATTTGTGTATATTTTTGGTCTTAGCTGAGCTATTTGATCAATTATATGACAAAATTACTGAGCAAAAATGTATTCACGTGTTCATGAGGTGATTAAAAAATCTATATTAATATCTCTCTACTATATTATTTGAGCAGTTATTCTATTACTTATTTCTCATAATTTAATAATTGATATTTTTTGAATTAAATGAGAGGGAATAGAACTCTTTAAGTTTTATACATATTTTATAGCAATATTTTTTATATTTAATGCAATATTATTTATTTGAAATGCAGCATTTAATGTCATATGAAAAGCGTACTTATCAACTATTACAAACGTATTAAAATCAATTATATTCTTAGTACCTTTGGTATATCTATTATGAAATAGTTACTGAATGAAATGAGTATTGTTTGCTGAAACATTATCAGTATTTTTAACTGGATTTATTACATTGATATTATTAAAAATATATTTACCAAAAAATGAGACTTTATAGTCTCTTTTTTTATTGCAAAATAATAAATTAACTTTAAAATCTTTTCATAATCAATTCATAAATAAATATTAATATTTATTTACATAAAAATATATAAATTATAAAAAAATGAACCAAAAAATATTAGAAGCAACAAAAAATATTCTAGAAATAAATCTAGAAATCAACAAAGAACCATATAGTAATAATCCTATTATAGTGGTTTACGATCTAGAATGTGAACTTACAAAAAATATTTGAGAATGATATAGAGAAAATCTACAAAATAGAGCAAACTCTGAAGTAATCATTTTTGAAGAAATAGAATCTCTTGTTTTGAAGGAAAAATTGATGAATCTACCAGAAGATTCTACTGTAGTTTTAGTTCAATCGAGAGATTTCAGACTCGATGATTTTAGAATTAGATTAAATCTTCATAATAAATGAGTTGGATGTATGGAACATAATCATCTTATTTATCTCAGAGAAGGTGAGTCAGATACTTATATCAATGCAATTTGATACAAATGAGAAGAATATAATAGACTCTCAACGAAGTTTAAAAATATCTCAGATAATGCAGAAACTGCTAAAATAATCTGTCATAATTGAGATACTCTTGAAATATCAGGAGGATTTGAAGATATGAAACAAAATATTTGAGATTATACAGGCAGAAACAGAGGTTCAACACTCCCATGTGGAGAAAACTTTTCAGAGTCAAAAGACTTCGACAAAGTAAACGGAAAACTATCAGTAACATGTTATCCAGATAGTGACATGAATATTCACTTCTGTGAACCATTTACCATAGATATCAAAGAGTCAATGATAACTTGTGATGATGAAAATTGTCCTGAAATATTCAGAGAATTCTTAGAAAGAATAGCAAGAAACGAAGATAATGAAGTTATGATGAGAGAACTTGGTTTCTGACTCAATCCAGATATTTCAAACAAAACCCCACTCAACGACGTAAACGCATTCGAAAGAAAAGCAGGTTTCCATATATCAATGTGAAAGAAACACGGAATCTACAGAAAGAAACTCCACAGAAAAGTAAACCAAAGATTTCATATTGATGTATTCCCAGACGTGAAAGAAATATATTTTGGAGATGTCTTAGTATTTAGTGAAGGGAAGTTTGTTATATAAATTTTATTTTATTATTAATAATCAATTATGTTAAATAAAATCACAACTGCTTCTGCGAAAATAAGTATGAAAGTAACTAAAAATTTTGAATTGTTATCTGTTGATGAGAAAATTTGATTAAGGTTATCTTGTGATGCTTGTAGAAGAGATAGTAGAACTGTAGTTTTGGATAAAAATTCTGAGGATAGTTATTGTACATGATGAAGAGCTAATGAATATACAAAACACAAATATGTATGAAATATTACAAAAATTTCTTCAAAATACTTTTCAATTTTTTTTGTCAGAAAAGTATTATTTAGAATCAACTTCCAATATCTACAAAATAAGGATTTTTGAGAATTAACTATTCAAGAATTAAATTGGATTCGTGTCAAATTTAAATATAGATGTAAAAATTGTGGGCAAATAGATAATGATTCTATTCAGACTAATTTATGACGTCCTTATTCAATTTTTTGTAAAAAATGTAACATGAAACTTTATGTTGATTATCTTGAGCCAAAATTGATAAAAATTAAATAAAGATCGATTTTTTATTATAGTGCTAATTAATATAATTTATATATGAAAAACTTAGATTATTATCTTCAAAATATCTCTAATACTGAAGATAGAAAACTTTTATATCTTGTTGATTTAACAGATATATGAGGTGGTAAAATCACAAAGGAGCAAATAGATATTATTCAAAATTATCCTGATAAAAAATATATTACTATTAGTGGATTGAATCAAGAAACTTTTGATTATTTTATTAAAAATTATGGAAACCAATTTGAAGTAATAAATTTTTGGAAGTGCCCTTTGGTAAATAGCTTTTCTAGTATAGAGTTATTATATAATGTAAAATATATTACATATTATTGGAATCAAAAAGCTAAACAGCTGTGGGATTTTTCTAAAACACCTAACTTAATTGGTTTTAGTTTTAATGATTTTACTAGAATGGATAATTTAGAAGATATTGCCAAATCAACTACAATTGAGGAGCTTGAATTTTGAAATAAAATATCTTCTAAATATATAGTAAAGTCGTTATCTCCATTAAAGTATTGTAAAACATTGAAAAATATTAATTTTTCTGCAAATAAAATTGAAGACAATGATATTACTCCTATAAGTAAACTTCCTAATTTAATTGAGGTTAATTTTCCAAAAAATTTATTTTCAACTGAACAAGTAGTATGGTTAAAAGCACATCTCTCTCCAAATATTAAATCAGAAGTACTTTCACCTTTCTGGATTATTGATAAATGATTAGAAATAAATTGAAAAAAAAGAGATACTTTTATAATTGGAAAGAGAAAACCATTCTTGTCATCAAAGGATGATAGTGATAAAATTAAAAAATATATAAATAAATTTAATAATCTATATTCTTGGTTTAAAAATAATCCTAGAGCTAATACAAGTGATTATGTAGGAAAATAAATATAGTTTAATACATATAAAAAAAATCCATTATTATTTATAAATTACATAAATTCAATAATAAGATTATAAAAAGTAAAATAATTATTTTGATTATTTTACTTTTTTTGTAATCTTATTTTGTATTATAAATTTATTAAAATAATAATGAAAAAAACTAGTATGAAAGGAACTATTACACTAATATTTACAGGTTTTATTGCGATTGCATTATTGTTAACATTTACTGGAAGTATTTTTACTATTGAACCAGGACAAGTTGGTATAGTAAAAAGACTTGGGAACTTGGATGATAATATAAGAGAATCTGGTGTGAATTTCAAATTACCATTTATTGATACAGCTATCAAGATGGATATAAGAAATAGAAAAATTGAATGAGAGTCTCAAAGTGCTAGTCAAGATTTACAAATAGTAACATCAACTATTGCTATAAACTATTCTATTGATAGAAATAGTGTAATAGAACTCTATTCAACTGTTTGAAGAGAATATGATATAGAAAACGTATTAATTCGTCCTGTTATCGAAGAAAGTATTAAATCAGCAACAGCTAAGTTTAATGCATCTGACCTGATTACAAAAAGAGATGAAGTAAGAGAATCAATTACTTTAAAACTGGAAAGTAAACTCACTCAAAGAGGATTAATTATTAATGATGTTAATATTACTAATTTTAAATTTTCAGCAGAATTTGATAGGGCTATTGAGCAAAAAGTTAAAGCTGAACAAGAAGCTTTAAAAGCAGAAAAAGATTTAGAAAGAGTAAAGTTTGAAGCACAACAACAAATAGAATCTTCAAAAGCAGAAGCGGAAAAAATTAGAATTCAAGCGGAAGCAATTACAAAACAAGGATGAGCAGAATATGTTAAACTTCAATGGATACAAAAATGGGATGGAAAATTACCATCTACAATGTTAAGTGAAGGATCAAATATGTTGATTAACTTAAAATAAAATATTAACATAAAAAACCGCATGTATAATGCGGTTTTTATTTTATTATAAAAAAATTATTGAGTAGAAGGATTATTATTATACCTTCTATTAAATTCTAGATCACTTAAATCATGTTGTGAAATAGTACGTCCTTCTTGATGTACTTGTTCTACAGCTTTATCATAGTCGTTATGAAAATCTTTAGGTAAATCACTATTATTATTATCACTCATTTTAACAATCCTTTTTTATTTTTGAATTTTTTATAAAAAATATGAATTATTTTACTACTTAATTCATATTTCAATATATGTATTTTGATAATGAAGTCAAAGTAAATTTGATAAATTTTATATAAATCATATAATTTTATTAACCCTCTGTATTTGGAAGCATATAATTAATATTTTAAAATATGAAATTTGCTGAACCAATTTTGCTAGTAAGTAAGTGTTTAGAGTTTGATAACTGTCGTTATGATGGAAATAGATTGAATTCACCACTTGTGTATAAATTACAAAAATTTGTAAAATTTATACCTGTTTGTCCAGAAGTTGCGATTGGACTTGGAACTCCTCGTACACCTATTCGTATGATTAATGTTGATAAAGACTTAAGATTACAAGAATTCTGAACAGATAGAGATTTAACTGATAAAATTAATGATTTTTCATCTAATTTTTTTGATACATTAGATGTAATAGATTGAGCTATACTAAAATCACGTAGTCCTTCTTGTGCCTTAAATAATGCTAAAGTAAATAACTGAGATATAGGTTTAGAAAAAATAGAAAATCTCAAAGCATGATTTTTTGCTAAATTTTTATATAAAAGATTTCCACTCATCCCAAAAGAAGATGAAGGGAGAATTTTGAGTTATAAAATTAGAGATGAATTTTTAATTAAAATATTTACACTTGCTGAATTTAGAGAATTAAAAGCAGAGAAAAAAATATCTAAAATTATTGAGTTTCATTCAAAACATAAGTATTTATTGATGGCTTATTCACAATCAGAATTAAATAAATTATGAAATGTGCTAGCTTGTTATGATAAAACAAATTATGACGAAATTGAAAGTGCATATGAAAAATATCTGCAAGAATTATTTATAGAAGATAAATCACAAAAAAACTTCCTTAATGCAATATCTCATATATTTTGATATTTCAAAAAGAATATTTCAAGCGAAGAGAAACAATTTTTTCTTAATACTGTAGAATTATTTAAAGAATGAAGAATTCCAACAACAGTAATCATTCATATGCTAAAATGATGGGCAATTGCATATAAAATGGATTATATTTTACAACAAAGTATTTTAAATCCATATCCAGAAGCACTTATAGATCTATCAGATTCATGAAAAAAAATTAATATATAATCTTAAATAATGTACAAAAAATCAATATTTTGGTTTCGTCAGGATTTAAGAACATTTGATAATATATGATTATATAATGCTGTTATAGAGTCAGAAAATATTATTCCAATATTTATTCTTGATGAAAATATACAAAATAAATTTTGAAAAGAAGATCCTAGGTTTTTATTTCTCTATGAATTATTAAGAGACTTAGATAAAGAACTCAAAGAAAAATGAAGTAAATTATTTGTGTTTCAATGAAAACCAGAAAAAATAATTCCTGAATTAATCAAAAATAATAATATAGAAGCTATTTTTACAAATACTTCTTATAGTAAATATTGAGTAAATAGAGATAAAAATATAAAAAATATCTGATGAGAAAATAATATAGAATTTAAAAGCTTTACTGATTATTTAATTCTTCCACCAGATAAAATAGAATATAGAAAAGTTTTCACTCCATTTTATAAAAAATGGAGACCGGTAGTTGATAGTTTAAATATAGAATTAAAAACTATTAAAAAAATTCATACAGATTTTTCTTGTGATTCTAATATAGTAATACCAGAAGGAAATCATGAATATTTTAATTTAGATTCTGCAAAAGAAAGTCTCGCAAATTTTGATTTTGTAAACTATGAAGCGAACAAAGATTTTCTAGATAAAAAGTATTGAACTTCAGAATTGTCTCCATTTTTAAGATTTTGAAAAATATC
>Ga0233426_10001318_pt1 | contig 23265 bp, 37 predicted proteins | sample SI_118_April2016_6_FD_179875 | JGI IMG/M metagenome (GOLD analysis project Ga0233426, IMG submission 179875) | Seawater microbial communities from Saanich Inlet, British Columbia, Canada - SI_118_April2016_10_MG | ecosystem: Environmental > Aquatic > Marine > Inlet | place: Canada: British...
TTTTCTTGCTTTAGACGTACAGTTTCCCCTTTATCATTTTGGCTTGTAGTTTTAGGAAGATTAATTTTACAAGGTCTAGGAATATTGGCTTCTTCTCCTGTTTTAAAATTAATGTGGCTATTGATTAATTTTTGCAATGAAATTCTATTATTGAAGCTTTTTACAACATCTTTTTGTTTGATTTCTCCATTTGTCCCTACAACATATTCTGATGTTTCTAAAATATACTGTTCAAAAAAGTCTTTAATATTAAAAATGTTTCCGTTTTTCATATAATCGTAAGCTACTAAAGATAGCATTGAGTATATTTCTAAAGGACTGTTTGTAAATGGTGTTGCTGTTAACAGCATTACATTTCTACCATAAGTACGCTGTATGTAATTACAGATAAAGAAGGCTTTTATACCTCTAGATGATGGTTGCCCTCCTCTAATATGAAAACGTTTTTTTGTATCATCTTTATCATCACTTTTTACTTCAGCAAAAATATTTTTAAAATTATGCGCTTCATCAACTACTAAATAATCAAATTTTAAAGTATCAAAATCTGCAATAGTTCCTTTTTGGCCAACTCCAATTGTTTCCCTGTATTTTTCGTAGTCTTTTTCCCTATCTCTGTCTGACTTTTCTACTGATTGACTTAAAATAGCTGATAACTCGTTAAATTGCTTTTGATTTTGTTCTGGTGAAAAACCTAGCTTTTGGAAACCTTCATATGTAACCAACGTAATTGATTTTTCTGATACTGCTTCTTCAAAGTTGATACTATCTTCTATTTCAACTCCTAAATTGTACCATTCGTTTAATTTAATTCCTGTTCCTGTTAAAATACCTGCTTTACCATCGAACCCAAACATTTCTTTAATCCAGTTCTTGTAAGTTGGATTAGGAACACAAACTAAAGGTCGTTTACATTTACCATTTTTTAAAGCTGCTGCCAATTCTATAATTGCAGTAATAGTTTTACCTACACCAACATCATAAGCTATAATACCACTACCCACCAACTCCATAAAAGCAATACCTTCTCTTTGTGCTGGCCTTACCTCTAAATTATGCCCATGAAAGGTTTTTGAAACTTCTAAACCAATTGGCACTTTGCTATGGTTTAAAGGTGCAACTGCATTGTAATTTGTATTGTAATGTGCATCTATTTTTAATTGATCTTTATGTTCTAATGCTTTGTGTAAGAAAATTTTAAATAAACGCTCTCCTTCATCTCTACTATTTTTCTGAATAGTTCTCCACTCTACTTTATCTATATTTCTTGGCTTGTTTTCTCCATTTAGATAATAGTTTGTAATATATCTGCTATTAGATTTACCAAGCTGTTCATCTGATAAAGTTCTTAAATAGTCTTTAAAGGCATTTTGTAAAATACTTTCACTTTCTAAAATTACTCCTGTAGAGTTTCTTAAATTTTCTATGGTAAAATTTCTAGCAAATTTAGATATTGCTAAAATAACTGGTCTTTCTCCTTCTACTGGATTAGAAATACTTATAGATTTTGGTTTTGCATTGTTAAGAATTTCTAGATGATTTTTATAAACAGATTCGCCAAAATTACTAATGATAAAATCTTTGTTTTTTTGTACTTCTGTTAGCTTAGTATAAACATTACCAAACGTAAATATTGCAAAAGGGACATAGTTTTCATTTTCAATAAATAACACACCTTTATTAACCCATTCAAATAATAGTCTTTTAGTATCATTTACAAAATATTTACTCCAGGAATACATTGGTATTCCTTGTTTTCGTCTATACCATACCCATGCTTTAATTTCATCTAATGATAAAGTACTATTATATTTCTCTACACTTTCTTCAATGGTATAAGTTTTGCCCTCTGGCGCATTTAAACCACTTTCTGCAATTAGTTTATTAACTGTAAAAACATTCTCTTTTATAAGTTGTGCTGCACTTTCAGTAAGTTTTTCTATATATACCTTCATTGAGTAATAATTTTATTTTGATTGCCTTGGCTTTTGCCCTGGCTATTCTTATTCTTTTGGTTTTTTCTTTAACAACTCCTGTTACTCGTAAAATATCTTCTTTAGTTCCCTTTACTTGAACAGGAAAAAATATAGAGGTAGTAGTAAATTCTACTCCTGCTATTTTTTCTGGATGCTTTTTAAACCAGTTGTTATTACTTGTTATCTCTACAAAATTCATCTATAACATATTTTCAATATGAGGAATAGTACCGCCTAATGAAATATTATCATTAATTGCCATTTTAATCATCATATCTTCTATAGTTTTATAACCATTTTCAACTTGTATGGTTTCGTAAATATTAGGTGCTGTTTTTGATGTAACAGTTCCTAAAATTTCTTGTATTTTTTTTCTTAATTTTTTCTCCATTACTTTTTTCTAAAAATTAAAATATCTGTGGGTACTGACGTGTTTTTAAAAACCTTTGGCATTCTGTAAGCGTCTACAAAATCTGCATATTTACCAATCATTTCTTTTTCATGCTTATAAGTGTCGTTGTTTCTCATAAAATTTGATGCAGAAATAAAAACTAACAACCCACCTTTTTTTAATAAGCGCATAGATTGATACATAAAAAACATTTCTACTTGCTTAAATTTTAAAGTTCTAAAAAAACTACTGTACATATTTTTATACTTTCCATATGGTGGATTTCCTATAACCAAATCAAAAGGATAATCTTTCAACCATGTTGGCTTTCCTGTTTTTCTTTCAGAAATTAATTGAGTAAAACGTTTTGGCTGTAAAAATGAAGTTTCAAAATAGTTGTTATGAATAGTAGCTTCTGAAACTCTTTTTTTTGCTACTTGATAGTTTAATTTATCTAGCTCAAAAGCTGTACAGTTTTTGGGATTTTGTAGAACTTTTAAAAAATTTCCTGTACCTGCTGCAGGTTCTAATATCTTACCTTTTTTTTGATCAAAACCATTTTTTATAGCTAGCTTATACATCACTTCACAAAGCCAAATAGGAGTAAAAAAAGAGTACAATTTATTTGAACCATCATTTGGCTCATAATTCTCCAAAACAAGATGATCTTCTGGAGATAAATTTTCTTTTTTTAAAATTAGTTCTATTTCAGATTTCCCTACCATTTTATTCAGAATTAAGTAAGTATTCTTTTCCAAGAACTTTAAAAATTAAAACTATTTTTAAATTCTCATTTGCATTACCTAGAAAAAAGCTAGTGTTTTCTAATATACTTTGTACCGGAATTGCTACTTGAATATTTTTTAATTTGATACTTTCTTTTGCAGGAATAACAACTTTAGATAACTTGGTTTTTGCAACCCCAATAAAGGATCCATTTTTTTTATTAAAAAATTGTATTTCAGTAATACTTATTAGATCAAATGTTGATACACCCAAATTGTAAACAGAAGGGTTAGATATTTTTAAATCTATTTTAGCTTTAATATGCTGAAGATTAATAGAAACGTCATGAATATTATCAATGTTTACGTCTATACTATTCAAAGATTTTGTTGTAGCAACATATTTGTTGTAAGAATAATAAGTTATTCCTGCTGCTCCTGCCATAAATATAGTTTTAAATAGTCCCATTTATTTTTAGTTGTTTAAAGTTTTTTTTTTAAAAATTAGCGGTTAAATTAAAACCAGTTAAGATAATCTGATTATATATATATAAGTAGGATGAATCTATTAATGTAGAATTTGATACAGTACAGTTTCTAAAAGAAGGATGGACAAAGCCAAAAGGTAAAGTATCTAAAGTTCCGAAAAAAGAACTGTTTACAGATAGTGAATATCCGTAATTATTAGAATTAGTTTCATTATAAATTCTTTCATAAAAGAAAGAAACAAATTCTAAGAATAAATCGTTATCGTCTCCAAAAGTTAAGCCAGTATTGAAGGTATGTAAATTTGGTAATTTATCTATATTTTGAGGAAATATAATTCTTTTAAAATTTAAATCGGTTTTATCATATGTAGAATCCGAATTATGTTGAAATAAAGAGCCATGAGGTGCGGCAATTTTTAAAATTTTTAAATTTGGTTGATTGTCAATTAAAGGATATGTAAAATCAAAACCTCGTCTTTCGGTACTTCCAGTTCTCCTACCAAAAAAAACAGAGTCTAAATTTTGATAATATTTTATTTGTTCGGGAATATAAGTAAGCAATGAAAAACTGTATCTCAAATGAATTTCTTTTAAGGGATAATCAAAAGAAGAATCGACAGACCAAAGGAAATTATTTTTTTTAAAAACTGACCTAGTTTCAACAAAAATTAAAGTTTCTAAATTTGGTGCTTTTTTTAAATTTTCCTCGTTATAATTATTGGTTTCAGAAAAGGGAAAGTAAAAAACTAAAGAAATTAATTCAGATAAATCTTTTTCAAAAAAACGATTATCAAAATTAAATATATCTAAAGAATCCCAATCTAAATAATTTATATTTGGTATTATTTCAAAAAAAGAAGTGGGTGTATTTTGATAGTTAGCACGATAAGAACCGATATTTTTTAAATTGGTCATTTTAGAAAAACCCGATGAATTTAGACATTTACCATAATTGGGGTAATCATACCAACCAACAATAGAAGTGATAACTTCGGGATTAAAAATTTCATAGTTAATTATTACTTTGTCGTAAGTTTGGGGAAAAGTTATATCATAAATAATTTTACCAACACCCGTAAGAGTTTCAACTTGCATTAAAACATCATTTAAAAAACAGTTAACTGTAATTCTCCATTGATAATTTGAAGATTCTAAACTATTCCAAATACCACGTGAAGAATGAGTATAAACCCTATCAGTGTTGAAATCATAAACTTTAGTAAAGTTTGAAACGTCAGTATTGATAAAATATTTTGAAAATCTACTCATAATATGTCCTACTTAATTGTTGTGAATATTTGTAGTCAACATTCCATTTTGAACCAATTTTATGAACTGTAGCAATAATATTAGAATAAGTAGCTTTTGAATTATCAATACTGCCAGAAATTGAAAATTGACTATTATTAGAATTCAAAGTGTTATTATTAAATACTGTGCTTTCAGTGGTTAGAAACTGAATGGTTTTATATTCTGTACCCTTATGAACTAAGTGTATATAAAACATAAAGTTTTCAAGCCCTAAAGGGATAGAAATTTTTAAATCTTTTGAGTCTGAAAATGTGTTTATTCTAAAAACATTGTCATAATTTTCAATGATTAATGAAACCTGCAAATGGTCTAAATTTGAAACAGGTAATAATAATAATTCTGAAACATGGGCAGAAACAGAAGATTTCAAAACCAAATCAGCATCTTCAATCCCTTCTTTAAGCCAAAATTCTACTTTATCAACATTAACAGTTAATCCTATATGACGTTCGCCTATAGGTATTCCAACCAAAACTTCAGCAACGCTTGCCCAAGGCTGTGTATCATTAAAATATTTAGCATCATTTGGGTTTTGTGATCCTACCCAAGTTCCTTTTGATAATGGTATTCCTACTCCCATGTTTTAATTTCTTAGTTCAATATTTGTATTATGTGTTCCAACACCTTTTGCTATGTAAAATGTATAAGCTTCATTTAACCATAAACCATTTGGTGAATTTATAGTTGATACAACTTCTTCATCTTCAAAAATCAAATCTATTGATCCAGTATCTAAAGCAGTTTTATAATAGGTTGTTTTGTTTGGTGCGGTGTTTGGTATTGCAAACCAAATAAATTCACCAACAGCATTAAAATTTATTGCTAACGTTCCGTTTGCAGACTTAATTAAAGAGCCATTTACAGCCTTTGTTCCTGCATCTATTAAAGATTGATTTGCTGTTGGTTTGGTTGCCGATTTTCCGTAAAAGAATGGAAGCTGCCCACCAAAAGACAAGTTTGCTGTATCTATGGATCCTGCATCTATATCATTTTCAAAAATTTCTCCAATTTCATTTACTTTTGTACCGGATCCTGCTGCATAGTTAATTAATGCATCAAATATTTGCGCAATAGGACTAATTTCAAAACCATAGTTTACTCCATTAACCCCTACTCCATTTTTTCTGTACTGAACGCTTTCAAAAGATCCTGCATCGTTTTGATTAAAAGAGTGATTAATATCTATTTTTAGATTTTGTCCTATTTCATAAAGTAATGATCCAGGTTTACTAGTAGTAATATTTCCAGTTGGTAGTGTAAACGATAATTCATTACCAACTCTTAATATTTTTTTTACAACAAGTTCTAATTCAGTATCTTTTGTAATAACGTCTCCACTTTCATAACCTATATTAGCTCCAGAAGGTAATACAACAGTAAAATCTTCTGAAATTTTAGTGCTTCCGCCAACCCCACCACCACCTTTTTTAAAATATTCGTTTTGCCCAAGAGCTTCTATTAATTCTTGAGGAGTTGTAGCTCCAAAATTATCTACTAAAGATGCTAGAGGTATCTTAAAGTTATTTAAGACTTGTGAATCTTTGTCTGGCATAATAATAACACCATCTGCATAAATTTTAAGATCTCTGTTTTTATTACTCGCAAACAGATGTTCAGATCCGTTTAAGACCTCTTTAACATAGGTCGTATTTCCTACCTTATATATTTTTATTGACATATTTATTCTTATTTACAACCACAACCACAACTAAGATTTTGTGTATTTCCTGTACTAGGATCATCTAGTGTAGATTGTGAATTAATTTCATTTTGACTGTAAGCTCTTATAAATTTAAAACCAAGAAATTCGTATTGAATTTCTATAAAACTAGTATTTAAAACATCTTGTTTAAGAGGAAAAATATCATTTCTAAAATTTAGCTTTTTAGAGCTATTGTCCATGGTATTAATAACAGTTTCTATACTTCTTCCATTTACGTCAGCTATTACATAATCTGGATCTGATTTTACAGATATTTTAGTAATTGGATATAAAATTTTTGGCTTGTTTAATAGATTAATTGTAGCAATAAATTCATCTTCATTTATTAGCTCAAAAACAAATGAGTATCTAACACTATTTATAAATTGAAGAATTCTAAATCTTATAAAAGCTGCTACAATTCCTAAGCCTACAATATGTTTTGTTTTTATTTTCATTTTCAAAATATTTTAATTCCTATTTTTAAACTCACAAAACTTTGACTGCCCTTGGGTAAAAGCTCACTTCTTCCAAATGAAGTTCCAGCTATCATCTTTCCGTTCCAAAAAACATAATCAATACCTACTTCTTGGCTAATCATTGATAAAGAATTGATCCCCTGGTACTGATCATTAAATGGATTTAAACGCTCAAATCCTTTGATACTATAATCTCTTTTATAATAGAGGTAAAATGCATTTGGTGTACTTATATAATTCCGCTCTGTTAAAGTGGTTTTTATTGTGTGAATATCTGAGGTAAATAGCTTAGAACTTTGTGAATAAATTTTACATTTAGGATCTACCAGGATAGAAGAAAATATTTTCCCATTTTTTAGCTGAATAGTATCTTTATACTCTACTACATCTACTAACTTTTCTTTATTGTTTTTAGATATAAATGTTTTTTTTGTAGGTAGTTTTCTGATCTTATTGTTTGTCGTATCTAAGGCAATAGTGATTTGATTTCCTTCAATATTTAAAAAATCGTTTTTTTGAACACTATCTTGTTTCTCAACAACAATTTTTTCAATTGTTGTCGTTGTTTTTTCCCCTTCTAAAATAGGATTGTTAGACGAACAGAATTTGAGGAATACAAAAATAACTACCATAAATAGTAAAAGGTATTTAAGCTTTATATGAACAACTTTATTCATCTATTTCTTTTTGTCTAGTAAGTAATTTTTAATATCTTTTATATCCTCCTTAATTTCTTTCATATCCTCTCTATCAACAGCAACATCTTTTTGATAGTCATCTTTTAATACAAACCTTTGTGATTTATCAAAAGACATATGTATATAATCATCTGTAATATGGTTATCTACTTTTTGAATGTATTTGCCTATCGCAAAAACACCTCCAACCATAACAATTATATTTACGGCTAACCAGTTCTTTATCTGACTACTGTTTTTTATCTCTGACATCTTACTTAATTTTGAAGTTTTTTAATGATTTTTTGTGTGATAAACTGAAATACTTTAGTCCAAAAGTCATAGAGACCAAAAGCTGCAATGATTGAAAGAAAAGCAAATCCGAAAGTTATTTTTTCGCTTATGGCATAAATAATTACTGGAATAATAGACCAAACTAACACTGCAAAAAATTTATCTTTTATGTAAGGAGTTTGGTTATTAAGCAATCGTTTTTTGTTAATTTTTGTCACTAATTGGCCAATTAAAACAACCAAAAGAATAATATTAATACTCACAATTTTATTAATTGCTTCCCAATACGTTGATAATGTTTCTAAGGTAAATTCCATGTTATATTATTTTTTGAGTTTCTGTATAAAATAATTCCTGTTAATACTATCAATACCAAACCCAGGTTAAACCACTTGTTACTTATGTTTACATTAAACTTTTTAGCTAAACTGTAAACTCTGTTTTTCCAAACATTAATCCATTCTGGATTATTAATTTTACTGTATTTAATTAACCGGTACTGACTAATTTTTACAAATAACTTTGTGCCATTAACCGAGTTAATATGATTGATAGTCTGCATTCCAATACTACCATCTATTTCAATATTTTTATTAAAATATTTCTTCAGCACCTCTTGTGTTATGTAAGCTGCTGCTTTTGGCCCAGCATTTATAGAATGATCTACAATTGTTTCGGCTACTTTTTGACTTTCTATTTTATCTGCTGAAGCAACATCCCAAAAATGAATTTTAAAAATACTTTCAGCTCTTTGTTTTGTTATCAACTTCATATCTAATTCTGTTGGAGGATAACCAAGTATTGTTTCATAAAACCTTGCAGAAATACCTAAATTTGTTCCTGCCAATACTCCTAAAGAATTATAATTACCATTGTCTGAAAGAATATTTTGAAACCCTCCTTCAAACAATAAAGCTGTTGACTTGTATAGATTAAAATCTGCCATTACAACTCTACATTAACAACTCTTCTTTTTGATCTTACTGGGGCTTTTAATCCTGGCTTTTTAGATCCAGTACTTGAAACAGCAATAATTCCTAAAACTGCCAAACCAATACCTATTCCTAACGGAACTGTTAATGACTTCTTCTTTTTCACTTTTATATCTATAGTATCTAACATTACTATATCTTTCTTTAAAATAACTTCTAAAGGCATTCTACTGGCTTTATAACTAGAAGAAACATAGCCAACATGAGACAATGTAATCATAGCATCTACTGGAGCTTTTATTTTAAAAAATCCATCAGTATTTGTTATGGTACCTCCTTTTTTGTTTTGAATTACAACATGAACCTTAGACAATGGATACATGTTTTCATCTAAAACATATCCAGTAACAGTCATTTCTGCAAAGTTTTGATACGATGGTTTAGTACCTCCTGTTCTTGGCGGCTTAACTTTAATAACATCAATTGGTGTTGGAAAAAATGGTTTTATAATTTCAGAATAATCTTTAACTGGTTTTACGGGATGCAAAAAACTAGTTATTGGCTTAATATCTCCTGTTAATAGTGGCTTAACTCCAATTTGAATTTCTGGTCTTAATCGTAAAACAGGTTCTATATGTACAACTGGTTTTACAGGCTGTAAAAAACTAGTTTGTGGCTTAAAACCTCCTGTTTTAGGTAATTTAAATCCAATATGGCTAACTGGTCTTAATGGTAAAATAGGTTTTATATACTGCGTATTATCTATCGTTTTTTTTCTCATTATAAATCTAGTTTTTTGTTAGATGCTTGTGGTTGTATTACCACTCCTTTTTTCCATTTGAATGAGAGCCAATAATAATCTTCCACTATGTAGTAGTTAACCTTTGTTCCTGCGGCTATAAACATACCATTAGAGAGCTTTGTATCTTCTGTATATACATATTCTCCATTGTCTATTATTTCTCCTATAAAATCATTGTATTTAAAATTGTCATACAACTCTTTTGTACCTTTCCAAACTCCATTAATTTTTTCAGCTTGATTTACTGATATTCCATTTTTAAAAGCGGCATATAAATTATCTCCAATAGCATACAATGAAGAAGAAGTATTTTGATCTTTTGCGTTAATTCTATTCCAAAAAGATTTCATTTCAGAAGTACTTAAACCCTTTCTTATGTCTGTAAATAATTCTCTATCAAATAGTATTTTATATGCTTTACTTACTAATTTTACATCTTTAATCTGTAAAGCAATATTATTTAATGCAGTTTCATTGGTGTAAATATTTATTTCTGGCAAAAACCAACTTAACAAACCTAAGTCTTTGCCAAATCTTGAAAATGATTCGTAAATAACTCCTGCTGCAATAACATGAGGGTTTCCTGCATTCTGTCTTGCATAATTATTAGCTCTTATATCTTTATATTTAGACCATACATACTTACCAACCAAAACAGATCCTAGAACAACAAACCCCCACTTTAGTACAACTTTAGCTTCAGAAATAGTTTCTTGGCCTTGTTTAGATTCTAAAACAGTTGTAAGCATTGTTGCTGCTGCTATAGGGTTTTTAAGTCCTTTATTTTGATTGATTTTGGTCATTTTTATAAAAAGCTTTTAATCATTTTAAATTTCTTCTCAAAACTTTCTACTGCTCCTTCTTTCTTTAACAAGTCTACCAACTTTAACAATGCACTTGTTGGCACCAAATTTTCGATGGTTTCCAAGGATTGTTTTCTGTTTATCTCGTCTAGGGAGTTTTTAGCATTTTTAATTTCAACTACTTCATTTGCCATGGGATTATACTTTTATATTAAACTCAATTATTAATTGTTCTATGCGTTTTTTAAACTCTGAATTTTTTTGACAACCTGCTGCTATGGTTCCTAAAAAAATTGCATCATCTTCAGTAAATTTTTCATAGGTTATAAGACTAATTAAACCTTCTTTATTTGGGGATAGATCAGTTTTAATTTGCTGCCCTGTTAAACCGGATGGTGCAGAAGCTTTACTTGCTAATATTGCTTCTAAAACAGGCATTCCTTTCTCTAAAAAAGTATTGACAACAGTTGGTGAAATAACTGGAGTATTATTAGATTTTTCACGCTCTATTTCTAAACTATGTTTTAATTCAGAAGTATGAATAATTGCTTCTTTTTTCCCCAATTCTCTCACTAAAGAATCATTTTCTTTCTTTAATGCATCAAATTCATTTTTTAGATTAAAATAGTTGTCCTTTAATTCATCATATCTAGCAACCTTGGTATTCATATTAATGAGATCTGGCAATGACAATCCTGCTGCCGCAGCATTTAATCCGTATGGGTGCATAGAATTGTTTTGAGTTACATTCATGTTTTGATGATTATTATGCTGTGTATGAGCTTCAGAAACAGGATGCCCAACATTCGTTGGGGCATTCGCTGTTTCGTCTTGTCTCCCACTTGACAAATTTTTACCTGGTGAACTTAATTCTATGAAAATAACTTCACCATTCTTAATTCTTGAAGTTCCGTTTGGTGTATATTTTTGAATACAAATTGTAAAAGAATCTTCTGGTCTTTCTGTATGCTTTAGTTTCGTTACTAATTCATATAAATTTGCAAAACCATGAGATTTTAGCTTTTCTGATGTTAATTTTTTATAGTAAAAAATTGATGGACTTGATGAATTATAAATCTCTATAAAATATTCAGATTTCTTATTCAAAAAATCATCAATAGTATTTAAAGCTCTCTTATTTTGCTCTAGTTGTTCTGTTTTCATGGGAGTTTATTTACAGTTACAATCACAACCCTGGTATAGAATTGTTCTCATATATAACTCATTGATTGAACTTCCTTCAAAGGAAATATCTACAACAAGCTCTTTAACAACAATACCACCTTGATCTAATTTTATTTCTGAACCAGCATCAATTTTCAAAGAATTAAATGAACAAGCAGTACCTCCTTTATTTATTAATTGAATGTGAGCAACATTTTTTAATCTTAGTTGATCATCTTTTTTGATAATATGTTCTTTAATTAGGCCGAAGTGCATTGTACAAAGGTTTTATTCTGGTGTGATACTTTGATCTATATCAAAAACAAGATCAAATGAAAATTCTGCTGTTAAATTTGTTGATGATTTGGCCTTTACAGTCACCTCTCTACCACCTTTAAAACTTACAGGCATTCTGCTTTTTAAATAATCACCATTTGTAGGCTTAAATTCTTGGTATGGTATTAAAGTAATAATATCATCACCTCTATCATCTTCTAGCTTTACGTTCAAAGAACTAGATGGATTATTTTGATGATACAAAGCAAGATAAACTACCTGGCCCTCGTCTAACTTAAGTGTTTTTGATCCTATATTAGATCCGTTAGGTATTGTAACGTTTAATGCTCTTTTTTTCATTTTTAAAGATTTATAAAAAAAGCCTATACAACTCTTTTATATAGGCTTTTTTTAATTAATAAGTTGTTTAATTTAGACTATGCTGCGTTAGATCTTCTACACTCTACAACACTAAGAGCCAATTCAAAATATTCTGTTTTACTGGCTACTGGAGTTGCTCCATCTGGAAATTCTATCTCCATATCAAAATCTACATTACCAACTAAAACTACAGGAATTTCTAAATTCACATAATCATCTTGTCTATTAGTACTATTTGCTTTATAAGGATTATACAATTCAGATATTGGTCTATCTAAATAAACAATACCATCTTGTTTAATCTTTAAACGTGCGTTTCTAAAAGCCGCTGTAAAGCTTTCATCATATAACTTTTGAGCTTCTTTACCTGTTGCTGAATCTGTTGCATACCCCAATCTTAATCCGTTAATAATTAAGGCGGTATTGCTTGCTAATCTATTGGCATCAAAATCTGATATTCCACGAAGCTTTTTTGTGTTTGAATCAATTAAAGGAACTGCACCACCTCCTACTGAGACTGCTTTTCTTAAAATAAATTCATTTTCTACTGGCTTAATTTTAGAGTTCTCTAATGAATCATTAAACTCTGATGTTAAACGTGTACTGTGCTGTCCTAACAGCATTATAACTGTTGATAATAAAACTGCTAATTGTAAATTGGTTTTCATGATAATCGGTTTTTTTTTCTTTTTTGAAATAATTGATTGATAATATTTTTTTTCTGATATTCTTAATTAGTATGCTGCCATTGTAGCCATTCCTGGATTGGCATTCTGTTGCCAAATTTCTCTTGAAATTTGAACATCTTCTCCATCACTAGATCCATTTAAACCAAATGCAGCTCCAATAAATTTTTGTGCTTTGGATGATTGATCTGTTGGTAATGTTGGTGTAATTAGATCTGAAATTGCAGACCATGCATTACCAATTGCATACCCAACTACGGCATTTTTTGCCATTTTTGTAGTTCTACTTTTTGCAGGTATCAAAGCTGCTCCTACTACAGAAACAACTGCCATACCTCCTTTTACTAAAGGAGTTTGCATACCTACTGGAGTAATTGCATTTACCCCCTTAGAAACTGCAACACCAAGGCCTATAGAGCCTACTGCTGTTACTGTTTCTAAAACATTTGATTGACTTAATTTATTCATCTTCTTTTTTATTAATAATTTGAATTTTATTTTTTTAGTAAAACTGCACCTGCAATTACAACACCCGCAATTATTAGAGGAGTTGTATAACTAGCTTTCTGAATTGTTGGTTGGTTTTGATTACTAGGTTGATTTATATAATTTCCTACTGTTGATAAATTATTACCAATGGTATTTACTATTCCAGATCCTTTTTGAGATAGAGTATACTGAGTATAACTCCCTGCATGAGATCCAGAATGTGGTTTTATGCTTGGATGAAAATTTTTATTGAAAGTGGTTTGTATAATTTTTGTTGAAATATTATGAGTTGAGCTTAATTCATCAATTACTTGATTAAGTGTAGGCTTAAAAGATTGTACCAATTCCATACCCTGTGCATTTCCTTGTTTAGATCTTGAGGAACTAGAACCTGCCAGATGCGCCTTGTAAAACAAAACCATATAATTATAAGCTTTGCTCATTTCTGTTAACATAGTACCTAAATTGTTTTGATGTTTTGATTGAATACCTGGTATAATGGTGTTTAAAAAAGTTTGTGCAGATTTAGCAAATGCTGCTGGTGGCGAACCTCCAAATAAATTACCAAATAATTTTGAAAATGGTTTTGATAGACCAGAAAAAAGCTTTCCTATACCTCCTTTAGTTAACAAACCTTTGGTTGCTGTTGCTGCAACAACTGCAGCACTTAAACCTTGTGAACCATTTAATTGATCACCAAAATAAAAAGTTTTTTCTTCAATGGTAATGGAAGTTTCTGTTAACTCTACCATTGGATCTTTACCCGCTTCTACATATAATCTTAATTCAGAAACAATATCATTAACAGTTTCTTTCGAAACACCCAACAACCCCATTTCTTTGGTAATTTCCATAAAATTAAGTATGGCTAACTCCGTTTCATTGGTACCTATGAAAGTATCTTCTAATGCTGCTGCTAATCCGTAATGTGGCATTTTCATCTTTAAATCATCTTTTTGCACAAATGCAACTTCTACATTTGTATGAGTAGTTCCATCTATGATTAAATTTGTATTATTAACCGGTATTATAATGTAAACATGAGACCATTTGTTAGGTGAAGAAGGTTGAGTAACTCTTCTTAAAGAATGCTCTATTCCTAAATTAAGAAGAAGTGTACTAGCAAAAATGCTGTAACTCTTACAATCTATTCCTTGTTTTCTTTGATCCCAACTACAAAAAGGACTTCTTAAATTTTGTTCCCAACCATCTGCATTGTATTGAAAATGTTGGTATAAAAAATTCCATATATTCTGTATGGTAGTTTTTTTGTTGTTAGATTTTAAAACTTTAGACAATTTCAACGTATGATGTTGATATTTTAATATCCATTGTTTCATTTGATCTAAAGTAAACCTGGTATCTCCGTCTCCTAAAAATGTAGGTTTGCAAGCTGCTTTAGAAAAATATTTTTCAAACTCTTTTCCAGATCTTATCTTTCTATAAAGTGATGCATTAATACTTTCTAAGCTATTCATCTACATAATTATTTACGTTACTTGTTAAAGAACTTGAATACAAAAGTGAAATAGATAATCTTAATGCTAAGATGGTAGGAGTGTTAAAATTGGTTTAAGAAACAAAAAGAGAGAATAAAATAGAAAAATACAATATTGAGTAGTTTTGTTGTATGAAAATAAGACGTTATATTTGTTACATACCTTTAAGTAACAACTCATTAATTATGGCCCTAAGCAAAGATACTAGTGTTCCTGTTTTTTCTAAACAGGAATTATTCCAAAAATTTTTCTACATTAACAAAAAAGATATTAGGCCAGTCATAAATAGAATTATTTCCGAAAACAGAAAAAACTTAACTTTAGAAGAAGCCAAGAGAAAAAAACTTATTAGACCAAATGAATACAAGAAATTTTGTGAAGAAATGTCTTTGTGCTAATTTTCTAGTTTAAAATGAAACTTAGAACACGTTTCTTAAAACTAATAACACAATTCTAAAAGTTGTATTATCGGGGTATATTAAACTGTTATGTGTTAAATCTGTTTACATACAAGTAGTTGGCAACAATAAGCTACTTCTTTATAATTATGTATTTATCTGCTAACTCTTTTCCAAATTCTTCAATTGGGTCATATATACCATTTTCTACTTCTATTATGGCTTCTAAAAAAAGTTCGTTCATTTCCTTAAAATGTTTAAGCGTATCTTCTCGCTTACAATTGCCAACACCGTGTAACAGTAATTGCTTTTCAAGGTCTTCTATTAATGGTAATACTTCTTTTATATTTTCTTTTCCCCAACCACCTTTATTCATAGCAGATGTTAGTTTTTCTTTAAATTCTTCTGTAATCATTCTGTTTTTATTTATTAAGTTATTTTCTAGTTTAAAATGAAACTTAGAACACGTTTCTTAAAACTAATAACACAATTCTAAAAGTTGTATTATCGGGGTATATTAACCTGTTATGTGTTAAATCTGTTTACATACAAGTAGTTAACTACAAGCACTAGGCTAGTTCTTTAATTTCAAGTTCAAGTCCTGTTAACGCAAAAAATAAATTCTGCAATTCGTGAACATATCTAATTTCATTAAGTATTAATTCTCCAAAGTCATTTTTAATGGTTGGCACAATATCAGCACCATATATTTCAAAGTGCAATTCCGCTTTAATATTTGGCATAGGCAACCAGTAAGGGCTATAACCATTATGTCTAACACCTAATTTAGTTAACCAATCTCGTTTTAAAAGTACAGGTTGCAAAGTGGTTGCTCCAAACCAACCGTTATCCATTAAAATGTCTTTTCCGTTGATATTTACAACATTTCCGATTCTAAAATTTTTTGCTTTCATTTCGTTATTTATTTAAGTTTTTAGTTTCAATTCCGTGCCAGTAGTTAACACGGTATATAATTTATAAGCCAATTAAGGCTAGTGTTTTAATTCAAAAGTTTGGTACGTGGCTTACAAAATCATATACCCAATCCGTTGTATGCAATAAAAAATTATTTCTTTAGCTTCTCAAATTTTAATTTATAGTCATTGCCGTTACAAGTGTACGTTGCATCTATAAAGTTTGGTATATCTAAAGCATCCATTGTGGCTATTAAAATTTTACCAACGTTCTTGCTTACTTCTTCAAATTGTGCTTGTTCGATGTTGTTTAATTTCTTCATAATTTTTACAGTTCGCTACGCCATATAACAAAATGTATAGCAAATAGCCTATTAATATTCAGTTTTAATTTGATGGTTCGTGCTTCAGCTACTTGCCATACACAAATCAGTTGTGTGCAATGGGCTAATTCAGTTTTTCAAATCAACATTTCTGCTAATAATCAAAAAAGAAAAAGCCCACGCTCACATACTATCAAGCTAATTGCTTTCCTTCAACATTTCGTTTCTTTCGGTCTGCGGTTCTCTTTTCTAACCACATCAAAGATTCTTGAAGTTTAGTAATTACAATAGCATTTTCACGGCAAGGAAATTTACCTTGTAGGTAGTTCATTCTGTCAATTAAGACTTCAAGAAGTTCCTCGTTAGTTGTTCCATCATTTACCGTTTTCAATTCGGTTGTGCCTTCAATTGGCGTTTTCTCAATGAATTGAATTTCTTGAGTGTTTTCAGCGTTCTCAAATCCGCTTAATTGGTACTTGTGACCTTCTGTTAATACTTTCATTGTATCAGATTTATTTAATTGGGTACTCTGTAAAGTTTTCCCCTTCCCTTTTTTTATTTTTTGGTTCAGTATTTCAAATAAAGTTTTGTGCTAAATCACCTCCCACAGACACACAACACAGGTTGTAGCAAATTAAAACGATGCCTCAACAATGTATATAATTAATGCTTTGGTTTACCCCATATCAAGTCCAATAAGTGGTGTACTACCATAAATTTTACATCCCACATTATTAGCACTACTATAAGATTTATCCAACACATAAACATAGCGAGTAAACTCAATATTATTTTAATTGTAAAATTTATTACTTTAATCATTTTTATAAGTTTTTAGTTATTAATACCCACTAACCATATTACCATACGTTGTAATCACATTAAAACGTGTTATAGCTATGCGTATAATTAATAAATAAAACTACCCTGCGCTTATCAAGGCAATTTTAAGTATTATACTTTCTATTAATTTTAGCAGTACATTGTATATCATTGCTACTGCAAAACCTACTACTAATGGAGTCCAGTTCTTTTTAATATATTCATTCATTTTTGTAAGTATCAACGGCTTATAACAAAGGCTAAAATCTGAACCAATTTGTATCATATATTTTTAAAGTTTTGTTATTTCTATATGACCTTCAGAATTAGACTTTAATTTAAATTCTTTTACATCATATATATGATTTTCTGCAAACTCATTAAGTTCTCCAAGATTTTTGAAGTTTTTTACCTCTCCAGGTTTCATGTTGTGTGGCTTTTTCATAATTTATTTTGTTTACTTATAATCTGAATTGAGGATTATTAACTGTTTCAGCTAATCCTAATCTTATACATTCTGTATAATTGGTAACACATTCTTTTTTTTCTCCGGATAATTCTCTTGCTTCAATTTCATATTTGTTTTTATCATATCCATTTTTTAATGCTTCTAAGCCATAATTAATTAGAAAAGGTAGAAGTCCTTCTCTTTGAAATTGTCTCCAATGCACCATTTCATGCTCAATTAACATTTTGTTGTTTTTTTCACTTTCTTTTATGAAAATTCCAAAAGGAATTGCAGCATATCCATTATAACCACCTATTAATTTTTTTCTAATAAAAATTTTTGGGTTATTATTTTTTCTTTGTTTTTCTGCATAAATCAAAAAAGCAACTATACCTCCTGCTATTAATTTTGTTTGTAATTTCATAATTATTCGTTCTTACTAAATAAATTTGTTTGACCATATCTAGTTTTTTCAAGAGAATAATTTATCCAAATAACCTCTTGAACTTTACTAGATCTGATATTGTTGTTTTTTACAGGAAATTCAATTTTTGTAAAATCCGAATATAAGTTTTCATATAAATCAGAATTATAACTACTTACCATTGCTTTCCCTTTTATAGTATGAAGTTTTTCGGCAAGCTGCTCATGTTGTTTCGTTGTAAACTCAAACAAATAATCATTTTTACTAGCTCTAGTTTCATATGGATATGGAGGATCGCAATAAAAGAATGCATCTTTAAAGTCTAATCTATCTATACAGTCTAAAAAATCATAGTTTGTAATTTGAATATTTTCACGAAGCTGGATTGCAACCTCGTGTAGTTTAGGAATTGCATTATTCCATTTGCTAACAGTTTCTCCACCATTACAATTAACCTGGGTTTTTGCCATGTGCCAACCTTTGTTTTTTCTGGCAGATCCTAAACTAAAAAAAGATTGTCTTAGCCTTACATATAGTCTTCGAGCTGATTCAATTTTATCATAAGTTAAATCATATTCCCAACATCTATTATACTCTTCCTTACTGCATGGTGTTAATTGAAGTTTAAAAATAAGTTCTTCCTCATGATCTCTTAACACTTCAAAGAAGTTGGTAATATTTGAATTTATTTCATTTGCTGTTTTAATTATATTGGCATTATAATTAAGGCTAACAGCAAATGATCCTCCAAAAACATCAACTAAATGAATTATCTCTGAAGGAAAATATGCATATAAATAATCTAACCAGGAGAATTTACCTCCAAAGTAATTAAATGCAATTTTTCTAGATTTATTTCCACTCATTATTATTTATTGTAAGTAGGTTAAATGACTATTTTTAAGAAAACATAGAAAGTAATTTTTCAAGAACTTTCTATGTTTGATGAATAATTCTATTCTTCTTCTGTTAATTTTTCTGTGGGTGATACAAGACAAACTAATAATCCACCTCCAGATCTTTTAATTGTTACATCTTCGCAACTAAATTCTTTAGATAAGGTTGTTAAAGCCTTCATTTGCTTCTTATTAATGGTTGCATAATGATTAATTTTTACAGACGAAGAAGTACCTTCATTAAATCTGATATTTTTAGAACTTTCTGATCCTAAAATTTCTTCAATTTTTTCTGTTACTACTTGTTCAAATGTTTTTACACTCATGTTATTTGTATTAAAATTATGATCATTTAAGGTAGATCGTTTCACCTTTTTCTTGTTAAATATGTTATGGAACAGCTTCATTATCTAACTAACTCGTAATGTGGCCCATCTATAAAAGATTGATCTATTAAAATAACTCCGTCCTGGTCCCAATTACCACCCCATCTAATTTTATGAGATATTTTTTTTTCTTTTAGTAATCTATTAGCTGTTGCTGTTACTACACCTGCTATATAACATAGACTTTCAAGATCCCATTGAGCTAATCCGTTGTAATAAGCATACACATCTACTGCATCAGATTTTTTTCTAATTTTACCATCTACCAGGTGTTTTGCCTTTTTATAAAGCTCTATTAACGAGCTGTAATTTTTAGGATTAATCTTGCTTTTTTCGTTATCAAAATATTCTTGTTGTTGCTCTATTGATCTTTCTCCTTGAGCAATTCCAAAATCTACTGTTGAAACTTTAATAGATTCATTGAAGATTAACTGTAGGTCTTCATGACAGGTAGATAATCTTTGTTTACTTGTTTTTCCTAATTGATACATTTTGTACATTTTTATTGATTACTAATTCTTTGTAATACACTTATTTAACAAACCGCAATGCTTGTATTTTTTGCCCGAATTACAGTTACAAAGCTCATTTCTGCCTTGTTTTTTTTCTTTTGTAATTGGAAATATATTTTTAACGTCTCTTGTAATAATGATAAGATCTGATATGTAAGGCCTACTAAAAAAAGGAGTACTGAAATAGGTATCTATAATAGATTTCTTGGTGTCTTCTAAAGATATTTCGTGAGAATATTGTTTGTATTTTTTATTAATTTCTTTAATCCAAGAAGCATAAAAAACATCTATGATTAGAGAAACAATAGGTCTGTTGCAAGTAAGAAACCTGCTTAAATAAAGCCAAAAGCCTGTTGTTTTAATATCGCTGATTTTCTTATTTTTTATATTTCTTATCATGAAGTAATTTTTTGAATTTGAGTTCCTGTTAGATTATCAAAAAACAGTAAGACGTTAAATTTTCCTGCATAGTCAGAAGTACTTAATCTTTGTACCATTCCTGCAATAATTATATTATCTGGTTTTCTGTTTTTACTATAATAGTTATACCAAACAGGGTTATTTAATCTTCCATTTGGTCCACTAGTTTTTAAATGATTATTACCATTTTTAAGCATAATAGCCATACGAATTCTACTACACTTATTACAAGTTGCAGTTCTTTTAGGAGCGCATGTACAATGAATTTTCATATTTAATTTTTTAATTTTTTTAACTTGTTTTCAAAAAAAATGATTTGATCACTTTCATTCATAAATTTTGCTTTTTTTAATCTTTTTTCACATTCCTGGATTAATGTTTCTTTATACTCTTCGCGAAAAGGATCTATAGAAACAATTGCATTATTTTGTGGTTCTTTTTTTATTTTTTTCAACTTCTTTTTTATCAATAAATACACTGTATAGTTAGCATATATGAAAGCTGAAGAAATGAGTATTACAAATGAAATATTGTCTTTCATTATGCTAAATAATTGTTTTTAGGGGTTAATAATAGAGGTATTTGAAGCACTAAACTATGATGTAATGAAGTGGTAGCATAGGTAAATAATTCATTGTAACTGATGCTTCCTTTTTCATATTTTGCAATCCATTTTTTAAGCCTGGTGCGTTGAGAAAGCATCTCTTTTCTGTGAGCTGCAGCTTGTTGTAAATTTTTGGCTTCTAATTGGGTATTTCTATATATTTTTTGATGTGTTTTCCAAACTTTGTAAGAACCAACATATCCTACTTCATTGGTTTGAGTTCTAGTAAGATCAAAATATTGGTAAGGAAACAAGCTGTTAAACTTCTTTTTTAGGAACCATTTTCTAGCAAACTCTAGTCTCCATCTATGTTGTGGAACAGATAGACACAAAATTTCTTTAATTTCTGATTTAAAGTAATTGTTTTGCACATAGCGTATGGCCTTCAACCAAACACCAAAATAAACCTCTCTAGTTTTCCATAATTTATAAGAAGATTTTATAAAATCTTGCTGTAATAACTTTCTAAATTCTAAAACTGTTAGGGTTCCGTAGAGTTCTTCCTGCTTTAAAACACGATATTCTAGTGGTTTGTAGTTTATAAATTTTTTTGCGGCTAGTTTGTTGGCAAAATCATAGTCATCTAGTATTATTTCTCTTAATTTATTAGATTTTTGGGCATATTTTCCTACAAAATCTGGGCCGCTAGTTTGGTTTTTTTTGTTGGTTATTCCTTCGGTGCTCTTGTAGGCTATCGCAGATAATGAATTAAATGAGAGCGTTAGCTCTTTCCTTATATCTACAATTCCTTTAGGATTGTCTTTTATTTTCTTTTTATTTAATTTGGCACTTATAGTCTCATTATTATCATGTAAGTTTTTCTCGATTAAAGGGGTAAGCGACTGATTTTTAGAACTTTGTCTTTTTGGTTGTTTTCCTTCCAAAATCATCAATATTTTTGGGTTAAAATTGATTGAAATTGGCTTGTTTTGATTGATATACCTGTAGTTTATAAGTATTCCTGCTTCACGAAGTCTTTTAACGTGGTTTTGTACTGTTTTTTTACTAATAGATAGTCTTGGTATATCATCTATGTTATGCGTGGCTATCTTTCTATGATCTAAGTCTAACTTTGGTAGCTTATTTTTTTCTACCCTGGTAGATTTATTGGATTGGAGGGCAATCAAATTTTTAATTTTAAGCTGTTTCACATAAAAACCAACTAGGGTGTGAAAAATTATTTCTGTTTGATATTTAATAGTATTAATCTTCCTTTTCTTAAAGAAGTTGCCATGTTTGGTATTGTATTCTTGAACCTTATCATTGTAGTTAGAAGTAAACGAGCTGTTGTAATCTAGCTTAAACTTTAATACTAATTTTTTCTCTTTAGCATTGGTTGGGTTTGCAATGTTTAGATTGTATTTTGAGATCTCTTTATTTTGCTTCAGAACCATCTTATTATATTGGTACACATAGCTCCTGTAGCTCCTCATGGTCTCTTTAACAGCACCTGTATCTAGATATGGGTAGTTTATGTAAGAGTAATTTGTAAGTACACCAGGAGTACCTTTTTTAATTCTAATTTTTTTAATTAAAAAACCATGTAAATTATTAAACTCAATAACATTTTTATTGAACTCTTCCGGTGTTTTTTGCTCTAAATGTAATTTGTCTTTAAATATTTTTATGGTAGCTTTTTGAATCTCTGAAAGTCCATTTTTCTGTATATTATTAACTACTTGACTATTGTACATATCATATTCATCAACTATTTTAGGTGGATGAAATGATGCATTATTTTCACTATTTTTGCAATCCATTTGGCATTGTTTACTGGTTAAACTTTGTTATTTTTTGAGAGCGGCAAAGGGTTCGAAATCTTGCCGCTTTCTTTGTCAAATTGGGAATCTGCTATTGTTACTTTAACTGTTCTTGTAATGATCCTTCTATTACAGAATATGCGTTGTATTTTTTCTTTAGATATGATTTTAAAAAATCTATATATTTCTTTTCATCTAACTTCTTATCTGGCTTGTATTTATAGATAAGTACAGTTTCTACTGCTTGGGTTAAAAAATGATTGTGAACAGGATATTTTCTTTG
>Ga0233426_10001320_pt1 | contig 23238 bp, 23 predicted proteins | sample SI_118_April2016_6_FD_179875 | JGI IMG/M metagenome (GOLD analysis project Ga0233426, IMG submission 179875) | Seawater microbial communities from Saanich Inlet, British Columbia, Canada - SI_118_April2016_10_MG | ecosystem: Environmental > Aquatic > Marine > Inlet | place: Canada: British...
AGATTCACAGCTTGAACATCATGGGCAACCCAGCGATAGGCTAATAATTGATTGTTACTATTAGAGCCTATTACAGGACCCCAAATTGTTTCTTTAACAATGATTTCTCTAGCATCTTGGTCTTTTACAGCAATGATTTGTTTATGTTGGGTAAAGTCTTTATAGCCTGTAGGTGTTAAATATTGGCTTTGATCTTCATTAGTATCAAGAATAATGATATCACTCCAATCACCATAACTATTGGTGAATCCCCAAGCAATATTACCATTGCTACCCGCTATTATATTAGGTGTTCCTGGGAGTGTGAGTCCGGTTACTTTTATTGATTCATTGTCATCACTTTCATATTGAAAGCTCGCTCGAAACCAAGTGTTTGGCACACGTATCCCCAAATGCATATCGTTAGCAACAATAGCGCTGCCCGTTTTGCTAATGTCTCCTGATACAGCCCAATTGTTTGAACCGGGGAATTCTTCGCCTTGGTATTTGTTTTCTCCAAGTGTTGATACTTCTGAAGTAATAAGAGCTGCTTGCGCAGAAGAGGCTGAAGGCCATGCTCGTGTAGGCATAACACCTGAAGATAATTGACTACCATCTATGGCAGCGTCCCAAATACTTCCTTGTGGATTAAGAAATTTAAATACGTCTTCACCCAGTGTGTTTTTTATATTTCCTAATGTTCTTTCACGGTCGCCTGCTGCGTATTGTAAGTCCATATACATGCTTAGTACGGTTAATATTGTATCTTCTTCTTGCCATGAAACTGGCTCATGTTGTAATAATAAATATTCAAAAGGTGGGGACTTTAAGTTGCTAATTCCTTGATTTACTCCGCGTGTATAAGCTTTAAGTAAGGCTAAGTCTTTTGCAGGTAATTGCGAAACGATTACACGTGCACGTTCACGAAAACGATGACGACGTATTTCTTTATCATGAGGTAATGCTTTTTCGCCAAATAAGCTGGCGAGCTCTCCAGCTGAGTTTCGGCGTAATAAATCCATTTGAAAAAAGCGTTCTTGGGCATGTATAAAACCAGTGGCGACGGCAATATCATTGCGCTTCTTTGCTTTTATCGTAACAATGCCCTGTTTATCACGTTCAACAACAGCAGTATCGCTTAAGCCGAGTAATGTTCTCTTTCCTTCTAGAACCGGTAATGCACTGTCTATTTGGCTATAAATCCAAGTACCCAAACTTGTCACAACTAAAAATAAGATGAGTAAGAAACTAATTATTATATTTTTTATGCTAATCATAGTAGGAAGTTTTTAGGGGATTTTGTGGTGCTAGATTACCTTATTTTTTATAAAGTTAACATTGTATGGTGGAACATTAATATGTGTTTATTCATAAAGAGAAGGGCACATACTTTTTTATTGGTATTTTTCCCGATAGAATAGCGGCAATTATCAATGGTAAACCACATTTAGGATTTTTTATGGCATCTTTACAAGATCAGCTATTAAAAGCAGGCTTAACAACTAAGCAAAAAGCACGACAAGCAAATACAAGTCAGCGTAAAACAAATAAACAAAAGCGGAGTGGCGTTGCACTTGGCGACAGTCTCCAAGAACAAGTGAAACAAGACTTAGTTAAAACTCAACAAGAAAAATTAGCGAAAGATTCAGCGCTTAATCAAGAGAGGCAGCAGCAGCTTGCCAACAAAGAAAAAGCGTTACGTATACAACAAATACTCGAACACCATCAAATAAAAAATGTTAAAGGTGAAACTGAATATAACTATACGTTTAACAGTAAGATTAAAAAGCTTTTTGTTGACCCTATTACTCATAGAGCTTTAGTCAATGGACGATTAGCCGTGTGTGGTTTAGTTGAAGAGAGTTATCTTGTTACGGCTGAAACCGCTGAAAAAATAGCGACTTTAGACCCCAGTGTTATTTTAGTTCAAAATGATAAAGTTGAAAGTGATGTTGTTGAAGCAGATGACCCTTATGCAGATTATCAAATCCCTGATGACATGATGTGGTAGCGAACGTATTTACGCGAAATGAAAGGAGTGAAATCAAAGGAGTTATGTTAAACTCGCGCAAAATTTAGAAAGGCTGTTTTTCAAGCAGTCTTGTGTATTGTTTCAAATTAAAGAGAAATTGTTTTATGTTTATCGTTCGTTGGATTATTGGTCGTATTATCTTATTGTTAAATTTGATTTTTTCGCCAAGCAGCCCCAAAAGAAGTGCTGAATTACAAGCTGAAGTTGACGCCAGTACAAAACATTTGAGTTTATATCAATTACCTGCTTGCCCATTTTGTGTAAAAGTTCGCCGTGCTATGAAGCGTGATGGATTAAATATTGAATTACGTAATATCAATCAAAATGAAGCCTATCGTGATGAATTGATCAAAGAAGGTGGAAAACGTACTGTTCCGTGTTTGAAAATAACCGATGAGAATCAAAAAGTGACTTGGTTGTATGAATCTTCAGATGTGATTAATTATTTACAACAATTCTCTCGTTAATTCTGATTATAAGTTAGTTTTTTTGAATAAATAATGAAGTGATTTTTTTGTTTTTCGGGTCTATTAGTTTATCGTTAGATAATTAGTAACCCGGGAAATCGATACATGTTGATAAAATCGCCTAAAAAATCTAATCTTAAAGAACAGCAAGTCACAGATGAAAGTGTTTATTTACAACGAAGAGAACTTATTAAAAAAATGGGCTTCGTTGGAGCAGGCACCTTATTATCCTCTGCTATTCCTAGTGTTGCCAATGCGAAAGGATTAGATTTTTTCTCATCAGAACCTGAAAAAACATTTCAACGTTATGCATTAAATTTTACTCCCGATAGTACTAAAAACTCTGAAATACTTACTCCTGAAGCTAAAGTGACGAGTCATAATAATTTTTATGAATTCGGTACAAGTAAAAGTGATCCCGTCAAAAATGCACAAAGTTTTAATGTAAAACCTTGGAAGCTAAAAATCAGTGGAGAATGTGACAATCCTTATACGTTAGATTTAGATGATTTGACGAAAAGCTTTGCGCTTGAAGAACGCATCTACCGTCTAAGATGTGTAGAAGCTTGGTCAATGGTTATTCCTTGGGTTGGTTTTGAATTAGCACAACTATTAAAAAAAGCGCAGCCCAATTCACGTGCTAAGTATGTTGCTTTTGAAACCTTACATGATCCAGAACAAATGCCGGGTCAAGCAAGTAGAAGGCTTGGTGGAGGTATTGATTATCCTTACGTGGAAGGTTTACGTATCGATGAGGCAATGAACCCTCTCGCATTAATGAGTGTTGGTTTGTACGGAAAAACATTACCCGCACAAAATGGTGCTCCAATACGTTTAGTTGTGCCGTGGAAGTACGGTTTTAAGAGTATTAAATCGATTGTAGCTATTAAATTTACGGAAAAGAGGCCTGCCTCAACATGGAATATTTTAGCTCCAAATGAGTATGGCTTTTATGCCAATGTTAACCCTGAAGTTGACCATCCTCGATGGAGTCAAGCCAGTGAGCGAAGAATAACGTCAGGTGGTTTATTTGCTCGTAATCGTATTGATACCTTACCCTTTAATGGTTATGGTGAAGAAGTTGCCGGAATGTATAGCAATTTAAACTTACGTAAAAACTTTTAAATATTAACTTCTTAAATCTATTGGATGACTTTATAAATAAGTTTTCATCCTTGTTTAACGTAATAAGTCATAATTACCATCATGAAATATAAAGTCGTTTTTTTTAAATTATTTATCCATCTTGCAGCCTTACTTCCTTTAATTAATGCTTATTATTTAGCATTAACAGATCAGTTAGGCGCAGATCCCGTTGAAGCTATCATTCATTTTACAGGAATTGGTGCATTTAACTTGTTATTGCTGAGTCTAGCAATAACCCCAATTAGCAAGCGTTTTAAAACCTCAATGCTGTTAAAAGTTCGACGACTGGTGGGCTTATATAGTTTTACCTACGCATTTTGTCATTTATTAAATTTTTTGGTTTTTGAAGTGCAATTTGATTGGTCATTATTTTTAAATGAAATAATTGACCGTCCTTATATTACTATCGGTATGGTTGGCTTACTTACCATGCTGGCGTTAGCAATAACCTCGATTTCTTTACTGAAAAAACGGATGGGGAAAAATTGGCAAAAGCTGCATAACTGGGTTTACTTAGCTGTATTGTTAGTCGGTATCCATTTCTATTGGTCGGTAAAATCTGAAATTATTGAGCCGAGTATTTACCTATTTATCACCTTAACTTTGTTAGCTCTACGTTTCAAAAAATTTAAGAAGAGAATAAAAAAAGACTAAGCAGTTTTCACTGATTAGTCTTAATTGAATATGAATATTTTTGGTAAACGGCAACTAACTCTTTAATTAAGAACGTGCAGTAACTTCTAATAAGTGATAACCAAACTGAGTTTTTACAGGGCCTTGAACAGTGTTTAAGTCAGCTGTGAAGACCACTTCATCAAATTCTGGTACCATTTGCCCGCGGCCGAATGTTCCTAAATCACCACCTTGCATTTTTGAAGGGCAGTTTGAATGTTCTTGCGCTACGACTGCAAAATCTGCTCCTTCTTCTATTTGTGTTTTAAGTGTTAAACATTGCTCTTCGGTATCTACTAATAAATGACGTGCTGATGCTTGTGACATGTTGCTTCCTATATGATGTAAATTAATTACTTAACTCTACCGTATCTTTAAAGGTAATTAAAGTAGTCGATGAATTGAATTATTACTCAACTACCTTGTCTGTGATGTCACTGCTTTTCTGATTTGTTGAATTATCAGAATAAATATAATTTGTATACGGTTGAATAATTGTCTCAGTGGTAAATCACTAATCGATTTTGTCAGTCATTTTATGATAAATTAATCGTAATTATCATTTGTGGTGTCGTTTTATGTTTTTACCTAACCTTAAGCATTTACGCTATTTAATTGCGCTTTATCAAGAGCAAAATTTTCATCGAGCGGCAGCGGCATGTTTTGTTAGCCAGTCGACATTGAGTAGTGCTATTTTGAAATTGGAAGAGCAACTAAATTGCCAATTAATTGAACGTGACAATAAGTCCTTTCTTTTCACCACACAAGGAATTGAAGTGGTTGAAAAATCTCGACAAGTATTAGTGTCCGCAAACGAATTGGTAAGTTTTGCAAAACAGCAAGGTAATGAATATAGCGGTACTGTTCGAATTGGTTGTATTCCAACGATTGCACCGTTCTTATTAACTGACTTCGTACAAGCTTGTCAAAGTAAGCTACCAGAATTAGATTTATTTCTTCGTGAAGATACCACTGAGAATTTAATCAAATTGCTGAACAATGGCGAGATAGACTTGCTGATTTTAGCTTTGCCCGTAGCGTTGAATAACTTTCACTGTAAGTTAGTGGGTAAAGATCGGTTCTTTATGGCTGGTGATGAAATGCTGGTTCACAAATTTAGCCAAACAGCGAGTTATCAACATTTACCTGAGCAAAGTATTTTTCTTTTGTCATCAGAGCATTGTCTCACTGAACATGCTTTGTCGGCATGTCAACTTGCAGATAAATCGCGTATTAATTCATTTTCAGCGTCGAGTTTATCTACGCTTGTACAAATGACTGCTTTTCATCAAGGTTTTACTTTTCTACCTGAAATGGCAGTAAATAAAGGCGTAGGGGAAAATGAAGGTTTAACCATTGCGCCATTAGATCGAGATTATTATCGTGAAATTGGTGTCGTATGGCGAAAAACGTCCATGAGAAATACCTTATACAATGAACTTTCAGACGTGATTTCTACATTATTAACATAATCATTAATTATATTTAAAGTGAAATAAAGTCCTTATTATCAATAGGTTTGTTTTTTAATTGAATTTATTTTATTAAATTTAAAACTTTTTACAGTGCTATAACTACATCTATAGTAACCAACAAATATAAGATCATCTCAATTGAAAAACAAAAGGAATATTTGTGTTCGAACGAAGCGATGAAACATTAGTCAAACAAGCACTGAAAGGCAAAAAGTCTGCTTGGGTGGCGTTAGTGAAACGTTATGAGAAAAATTTATATAACTATACCTTACGCATGGTGAGTAACCCCGCTGATGCAATGGACCTAATGCAAGATGTGTTTGTAGCAGTGTTTAGAAATTTATCGACATTTCGAGGCGATAGCCCTTTTAAAGGTTGGATGTTTAAAATTGCTCACTATAGATGTATTGAATTTTATCGTCGTAAGAGGCCAACACAATCGCTTGATGATCACCCTGAACAGTTTGATGAAGCTAGCGATGAGTGTCCAGAGTACCTTGCCGTTTCAGACCACCAAGCAAATGCTTTGCATAAAGCATTACAAACGTTACCGGTAAATCAAAAATTAGTGGTTGAATTGAAGTTTTTTCAACACTGTACGTTTGACGATATAGCCAAGCAATTAGGCATTTCAGTAAATACGGTTAAATCTCGTTTATATAGCGGGTTAGATAAATTAAAAGATCATTTGGAGTTTGATTATGTCTGAAGATAAAAAAATAACGTCAGAGGAAGCCTTTGAAAAGTGGCTAGATCGTTCAGATTCACTCGAAGATGCATTCAAAGAAACAAAAAACCAAACAGTGCAGAGTCATGAAAGTGCTGAAGAAGATAATATTTGGCAAGAACGACTGAAAACAGCCTTAACGATTGAGCACCAAGAAAGTTTGCAAGCTGAGCATCACGTGCCTGAGTGGGACAGAGCAGCTGCTTTTGAGAGCGATGAGGTTCCATGGTGGCAATGGGGAGGTTTACCTGCAATGTCGATGGCCTTTTCTGCATTTGCAGTCGTATTGGTCTTGTTTAAAGTTGAATTTGTAATGAACGACAACGGTATGTTATTAACCTTTGGCGACAAGCAACCAACAGGTTACAGCCAATTAGAAATTGATACTTTAGTGAATGCAAAAGTGGACCAAAAACTTCAATTATTTGCCAGTGAACAACAAGTGGTTCTAGCGAACTATGCAGCTGACATTAAAGTGAAGCAACAAGACAACAACCTGCAATTAGCGAGTTACCTTATGGGAGCATCTCGACAAGAGCGTAAAGAAGATATTGGTGACTTTATTCAGTATATAAATGATCAGCGCGCAGATGACTCTTTAGATAATAAAATTAAATTTCAACAGCTTGAAAGTGTCATTAACTATCAATCACTTCAAAAGCAAAATATTAATTATCAACCTGTAAACAGACAAAATTTAAATTCAGACGGCTTAGGTTTATCAACAAAGCCTGCTAGTTGGACTTCAGAGGAGTAAGACCATGAACAAATTAACAACATTTATCCCTTGTGCTTTATTTGCTTTAACCGTTACTAGTGTCATAGCAGAAGACAATAATCAGTATGCTGGAATGAACAAGCAACTGGATATTATGAGCAACATTATAAAATCGTCCGTCAGTATTCAGGACGGTCGAAAAGGTTCAAGAATAACAGGTATAGAAAGTACCTATTTAAAGGGACAGGGAGTAGTTTTTACGATTAATTCGAGCTCAGGTCATAATCGCTGGGGCAACTTCAATTTTAATTTCGCTGTGCCAGACTTCCCCACAGCACCTCTTGCACCTCTTGCGCCTATTTCTTCAAGTAGCAGTTCAAGTTATAGTTCAAATGATGATATAGAGTTGGAAAATCAAATGAATGAATCAGTTGTTCGTAGCATGGAAGAAGCAGCGCAAGCTTACGAACATGCAATGGAGTCTTTTGAGCATAATCGCGAGGGTTACCGAGAATTACGTGAAGAGCAACGTGACTTGTCTTATGAGCTAAGAGATGTAGCTCGAGAAAAACGTGATATTGAATACAGACTACGTAGATCTGATGACGAAAATAAAAAGGAACTAAAAGCTGAACTTGCAGCGCTTACCAAGCAAGCCGCTAAACTTGCTTTGGACGAAAAAGAATTCAAAGTGAAAAGTGATAAATTACAGAAAAAGCAGCAAGCTCAGAAAGTTGAACAAGAAAAGGCTCGAGGTGCTTATTATCAAGGTTTGAAAACCTCTTTAACAGAGACGCTGTGTTTGTATGGTAATGGCTTAAAGGCATTACCTAAAAATGAACATGTTAGTGTTATTTTAAAGTCGGCAGGTGAAAAGGACGGTCGTCGTTACAAAGACAGTATTCTAGTGTTTACTAAAAATGATATTAGTGATTGTTCTGCAGATAAGATTACAGTTTCTAAATTAACGCAAAAAAGCCAAAATTATCAATTTTAGAAGAAATACAGCAAACTTAAGTAAAAATCTCTTGGAAAGGGACATGTTTGGCCACTTAACTATTTTTAGTTAAGTGGCCTTTTTTTGTTCTAGCATAAGTTTATCTGCTAATAGCATGGTTACAATGACCGTATTGTCATTACGTTGGATCGCATCATGTTATTTTTTTATTTATATTTAGGTTACGCTTTAGTGAAACTCTATTCTGTAGCAAATAGTTTATTGAACCAAAATTTGGCATTGTCGGCACTTATATTTTCAATCGTTGTTTTTTTGGTCTGGTCTTTTATTCCCGTATTAGGGTATTTGTTGGCCAAACTCATAGGAGCAAAAGGACAGTCCAGCGCGAAAGTTTTATTACTGATTGGTATTGGAGCTGGGTTGTTCGAGAATGGATTGTTTTATTATCATATTCTCACTCCATATCAAGGTGATATAGGCACAATTGTTGTGATGGGAATTTTTTTTATAACCGCTTACTTTTCGTTGCAAACGCCCATATCATTTGTCAAAAATAAAGACGCTTAAAACATAATGGTTTCAAAAAAAGCTTAAAGAATACTCTTTAAGCTTTTGCTATTAATGATTATTCAACTTGGCTAAAAACCATATTAATGTAATCAACCATACCAATAATTTCGGCATCCTCGACTACTGGCGCTAGATGAATACTAAAGCGTTCAAAGAGTCTAGCGCAATACCTTACATCCATACTTGGGTTTACACTCAATAAAGGCTTGGCCATTATCTCATATAAATTTACGCGATCTGGTGAGCGGTCTTTGGCTAATACTTCTTTGGCTATGTCAGCAAGCATCACTAAACCGTATTCATCGTGTGCATTACGTTTATTGATAATTAACGCATTAACGTTATGCTCTTTTGCTAACTTAATACCTTCTGCAACCGTCATCATGCCATCAGCAAATTGATAATTGTCAGTGGTCATCGCATCTTTAACTTGCACTAATTTGTGGTTCATAGCTCTTCCTCAACCTTACCTTTTAACCGTTCAACTTGATGAGCAACGCCTACGGCATCTTCGACATTTAATTGAATGGCAATACCTTTACCGGGATCTTCGTCAAATCCAGCAATTTTACTGATACGCTCAAGAATTTTCCTTGATAAATGTTCTTCAACTACAAAAAGTAAAACGTCTCTTTGTGTTTCAAGTTGCATACCAAAAAAAGTGCGTTGACGTTTTATACCTTCACCCCTCGCGTTATTTATTATCGTTGCACCAGTGGCTCCTGCCATTCTCGCGCCTTTCATTACATCGTCTGTTACACCGTCGTCAACAAATGCGACAATTAGTTTGAATTGCATGTTTTCACCTGTCTTGCTTGTTTTGTTGAGAGCTATTTATTTGCTCTTGCTTCTTCTGTATTAAGTTTAGTTTGTTTACTTTTCGACGCTTTCTTTTTACTGCAGAACGCTCTATATGATGCGCTTTCGCTTGGGTTATTTGTGCATAAGCCATAACGGCAATAATAGGGCATAAACTGGCAAAAGCGATTAATCCAAAACCATCAATCAAGGGACTTCTGCCTGGAATTGTACTTGCTAAACCTAGGCCTAAAGCTGCAACTAATGGAACGGTTACCGTTGAGGTTGTTACGCCGCCTGAATCATAGGCGAGTGGCACAATGAGCTTTGGACAGAAAAAAGTTTGTATAACAACGATGATATAACCAGAAATAATATAGTAATGAATAGGATGACCAGCAACTATACGAAAACTGCCCAACGCAATTCCAATAGCGACACCAATGGCGACAGATATTCGTAAACTATTTGCGTTAATCGCACCACCAGAAACTTCCTCGGCTTTTATGGCTACGGCAATCAATGAAGGTTCAGCAATTGTGGTGCTAAAACCTATCGCAGCCGCAAAAATATAAACCCAAGTGTAATCTGACCAACGAATAACTGTTAATATTTGTTCTCCAGGATGGATGAATTCTGGTGCGGTTAGTTGTTCAGCCATCATTTTACCTAAAGGAAATAAAGCTTTTTCTAGACCGAGTAAAAACAGTGCCAAACCAATCAGCACATAAATAAAACCAAAGCCTACTTGTTTAATATGAGGAATAGGTTTTCGAATAACTAATAATTGGAAGCCTAAAATAATCGACAGTATCGGTAATACATCAACAACGGTATTTTTTAAGGTTGCTAAAAATTCAACGAATAAATCCATTAACTGAGCACCATGCCGTAAATCATCACAAAAATCATAGGGGTTAATGAGGCAAACGCAATCAAACCAAAACCATCAATCATTGGGTTCCTGCCTTTTATCGCAGATGCTAAACCAACACCCAGCGCGGTTACTAGCGGAACCGTAATTGTTGAAGTCGTTACGCCGCCAGAGTCATAAGCGATACCAATTATCCAACTAGGAGCTATCATGGTCATTAGAACAACAAATACATAACCTCCCAATATCAAATATTGAATCGGCCATCCACGAATAATACGTAACACACCAATAACAATGGCAAGGCCTACGGCAAAAGCGACGGTAAAACGTAATCCGTTAGCATAAGATAATTGTGATTCTAACGTATCAATGATCATGCCACCTGAAGCCGCAACACTGGCTGCTTCTTTGGCTACGGCAATTAATGAGGGCTCAGCAACCGTAGTTCCAAACCCCAGACAAAAAGCAAAAGTGAGTAACCAACTTATACTGCCTTTTTTAGCAAAAGCTTGCGCCATTGATTCGCCAATAGGAAATAAGCCCATTTCTAAACCGTAGATAAAGAAGGTTAAACCAAGAACAACTAATACTAGGCCCACTAAAATATCACCAATATTAGGCATAGGTTGTTGGAGAACGGCAAATTGAAAAAAAGCGATCACTAATATTATGGGGAGCAAATCTTTACAGCTACCGAGTAATGCTTTTAAAAAAACTAAAAATTGTTGGTTCATAAAAAGTAGTTTGATTGTTTGTTAGTCACATTATAGGAATTATGAAAACTATTACTTTGTTCTGAATCAAACTAATTGTTTTATTTGAGTTGAAGTAAAATATGGTTGATGAATGTTATCGAAGGGCATCTTTTACACAAAGAGTGATTTTATGTTGGAAGGACAATGATGAAGATGTTCAATAGATTAAGCGGTAAGTCGTATTTTATAATAAAGTTATAGAGTCAATATAAATGACTTTATCTTCTGTTAAGCCTGTTGTAAAAAGGCTTAATCTACTTATATTATCTAGTTTTAATTCTCTAGTTTCAGGACTGTTTTTGATATCTTCTAATGATATTTTTATTATATTCCAGTGCGATGCTAACAATGTGAAATTTTTATTGTAACGATCGTTGTGAAGTTGCTCACTCAAGTCATGTTGATAATCTGTTATTTTTGTCGTTATCTTGAGTGCATCTTGATTTGGGTTATAAATGTTCAACGCTAAATAGTTGTATCCTTCCCAATTGTTCGGCATATGTATTAATGTGACCGTTGAGTATTTTGACTTATTGCTCAAGCCAACTTTCAATGAATATAGACCCGTTAACGTTTTTTCAGTACTTAAACTTAAGTTATGTCCTGACCATTGCTTTAACGATAATTTACTTTCGAAGCTTGCCAGAATAGGGAACTTAGACCGTGCAGCGATGTCAATTTTGATTGTTTGAAATAGTTTATTCTGAACAATAATAATGAGTAAACCAGCAATGATGAAATAGCTGCTCGCTAGAAAAACGCCTTTATCAAAACGTTTTTTCTGATAGATATAAATTGATAAGGCTAAAAATGCACCTAATGCATTTCTATAAATATCATGCAAATCAAGGCTGCGACCAATTTTAGATTGTACAAGCTCAATTAAGGCGCCTAGTGTAAAACAATAAATTAGACTAGAAGCTAGAATGACTGAAGTCGATTTATGTTTTATTAAGCTAATAAGTTTATAGGTAGTTAAGGTGAAGAACAGAATATGACCCGTATTCCAAAGTTCTTTAAAAACAGGTGATGAATAATAAGATGGGCCACCAATAAAGAACAATATGAATAACGATATTACACCCAAAAACCACGCTATATTTGACATGCCAAGTGTGATGTTTCTTCTCTGGTATGTATCATTATTATCATTCAATGCGTTAATTCTTTTAAACTTTCAGTCGTTTCTTAGTATACAGCGATTACCAATAAACGCGTGAAATTCATTAGAAAAATAATTACAGATTATTATATTTGGATATAAAAGTTGTTAAATCTCACCTATTTGATAACGGGTTGAATACTAAGTTGACACTAACGATACTGAAAGGTTAATGTCTTGTTAAAATCACGAATCAAGTCGTGAACAACCTTTTTACAACATATGAAAGAGTTACAATAAATGACACTCGTACCAATTCTGCCTCTAAAAACCATCCTATTTTCGATTATTCTATTATTGATAAACAATGTCGTTGCCTCAGAATTACCGGTTGAGGCATTCAGTAGATTACCCAATATTCAATCCCCAGTTATATCTCCAGATGGCAGTAAAATTGCCTATATTCAAAACGTAGAAAGCCCTGATTTGACTTCGTTAATGTATTTTGATTTGAAAAGTGGATCGCTTAAAATATTACTTCAAACTGATAACGTTACCAATAGAATAAAATGGTACAAATGGGTGAATAATGAGACTTTGTTGTTAGCTACTAATTTTACTCGGCATATAAATAGCGAAAAAGTTAACCATACACAGTTATTAGCTGTTGATTTAGATGAAGAAATCCCTGTTCAAAGAAGGTTAATCAATTCAAATACAGTATTCAATATGAAGCATCATCCTCAATATGAAGATCAAGTGGTGGATTTTCTACCTGAAGATCCAGAACATATACTTATTGCCTTAGATGCAAAGAATGCTAATTTACCGAGTGTATTCAAACTTAATATAAATACGTCTAAGGCTACCAAAGTTGAAAATAGAAAATTAAAAATAAGGCAATGGATGACCGACCAACAAGGTCTCGTTCGATTAGGTCATTCTCTAAATTATAAAACAGGTATAGTCGAAATATTTGTAAGAAAAAATGAAGATGAAAAGTGGATAACCTTATTTAAATACAATGGGTTAGAAGAACCGTCAATCACTGCGCTTGGCTTTGACAAAAAACCTAATATTCTTTACTACAATAAATATGAAAACGATAAAAAAGCGCTATTTAAGGTTGACCTTAATACTGAAATCCACGAGCTTGTATTTTCAGATACTGATTACGATGTAGATGGCTCGCTTATTTATTCTAAAAAAACACGTCAAGTCATTGGTATTCACCATATTAGAGGAAATATTTATTGGGATGAAAGTCGTAATAGTCTTCAGGAACGATTAGATGCGGCTAGACCTAAAACTGAAAATTATTTGATTGATTTTAGTGAAGACGAATATGTCTACATTTTCTATACGGAAAATGATTACACGCCCGGCGCTTATTTTCTGGCAAATAGAAGAACGGGTAAAGTAAACCGTTTGATGACTCAGTATCCTGCGCTAATAGAAGCCAATTTACCTGAACATCAGCTTGTTGAATACGCCACGGCAGATGGAACAAAAATAGAGGGTTTTCTTACAAGGCCTAAAAATATGAAAGGGCCAATAGCCACTATACTCTTTCCGCATGGCGGGCCTGGTGCTCGTGAAAGTAACGGTTTTGATTATTGGACTTCTTTTTTTGTAAATCGTGGATATGCAGTGTTTCGGCCTAATTTCAGGGGATCATCTGGCTATGGTTATCAATTCGCACAAAGCCAAATGAAAGGTTGGGGGCTGATAATGCAAGATGATTTAACGGATGCCGCTAAGTGGCTAGTTTCTGAGAAAATCGCCAACCCACAAAAAATTTGTATCGTTGGAGCGAGTTACGGTGGTTATGCAGCAGCTATGGCCGCAGTTAAAACGCCTGATTTATTTAAATGTGCAATAAGTTTTGCTGGAGTAAGCGATCTTCGAAGTATTGTATTTAAGAGTCGTTATTATACTAATAAGAAATTTGTCGAAAATCAAATCGGCAAAGACATCGACGACTTAGAATCGCGTTCTCCATTTTACCAAGCAAAAAAAATCACCATTCCTATTTTGTTACTTCATGGGGACAATGATTCAGTTGTGAGCGTCAAGCAAAGTCGAAAATTCTTCGATAAACTAGATGATTTATACAAATCAGTAGAATATGTTGAGTTTGCTAATGGTGACCACCATCTATCAATACAAAACAATCGACATGCTGCTTTTAATGCGATGAATAACTTTCTCAAACAACATTTAGGCTCCACTCCTTGATTATCTACTGATTCAATATGCCATTGTCTTGACTCAACACTAAAATCTATCGTTTTATTAATATTGGTTTAAATAAACAGCTAAACAACATATCTCGACACAACTTTAAGTTAATGACTACACTTAAGTAACGTTAGCAGGAAATTACATATAAAACCTGAATAGTATATATTCGGTTTTATATGTAAAAAAATTGGTTACGAACCGGATATTTCAATCTATCTAGCATGCTAGAAATAGCCAAATTAATCTTAGTGGTAAATATAATGATGATTACGATGAATAAAATTTTGAATCCCATAAATAAATGTGGCACATTTTTTATCATACTTTCATTTTTATGTTTTGGTCTTTCATCGAATGTCTATGCACAAAAGACAATTAAAGTTGCTTTTGGAAATGCGTTAGCCCCTTGGGTTTTTCCTCAAGATAATAATGGCATTATCGTTGATATTATCTCAGAAGCATTAAGGCCATTAGGTTATAAAATAGAATATATTTATGTTCCCTATGCGAGGAGAATTAATTCATATAAATCAGGTATTGTAGATGTTGCTTCTGATATGAATATTAAAACCGTACGATATGAAAAACTCGAAGGACACCTTTCTGATGAAGCATATGTTTACCAAAACTATGCCTTTGCATTAGTAAAAAACAAATTTAATTTTCAGCATCTTAACGAACTTGTCAATTTGAATTTGGTTTCATGGCAAGGAGCAATTGCTCACTTAGGTAACGAATATGCTGTCATGGCGTCTAAGAATCCTTTTTATCAAGAAACCCATGACCAAGAAGCACAAATAAAAATGCTGTTTGCAGAAAGGGCTGAAGTTATTCAATTGGATTTACAAATATTTAAATATTATCGCGCGAATGTAGCTAAAAATACCATGATAGATACTGACAAATCTGTTCAAAGATTTCCTCTATTTGGAAGGAGTCCTAATGTGTTTTTATTTAAAGATAAAACGATTAGAGATGAATTTAATAAACGTTTAGCAATAATGAAAGAAAATGGAGAATATAAAACAATATTTGATCGATATACTTGTAAAGGCGAAGATCAGAGCTGTAATTAAGTGATGCTTACTTTGCGGAATAAACATTAAAAATACAGATTGTCATATAATTTATAAAGAATTATTGTATTTTATGTTTAAGACATGTTTTTTACACCTCCTCCCTGATTTTGACATTTTAAAGCATGTTATTATCGATGATAAATAAGATTGAAACTGAATCTTTTGTTATGTATTTATGAGTAAATTAACAAATAACAAACTTAGTACTCAACCCTTTTTATAAGTCTTAAAATATCGTAATTGCAAATTGTTTTAATTAAAGCGACTGATACAAAAAGGGCTAATATCAATTTCTGTTTTTTGCTTACAGATCAATTGGCCAATTATTTTTCCTGTAATAGCACCTTGTGTTAACCCTAAATGCTGATGCCCTAAGGAAAAATATATATTTCCGTGCTTTGGAGCTTGACCAATAACAGGAAGTGAATCTGGCATTGAAGGCCTATGTCCCATCCACTTCTGTGAATGTTTTGCATTCTCAGGATCATATTCAGGTAATTTGGTAAGTACATGTTGAGCGTTTTTGAATAACATATCAGCACGTTTCATGTTGGGGCCTTTATTTAATCCAGCATATTCAACGGTTCCAGCTAAACGTAAACCGTGTGCCATAGGAATAATAATGAACTTTCGTTCAGCAGATGCCACTGGCCGTGATAATTGACTTTCTGTCTTACAAGGAGGTAAATCTAAGCTATATCCACGCTCTGCTTCTATAGGTAATTTATAGCCTAAAGGTTCTATAAGCTTCTTTGACCATGCTCCAGTCGCAATCACTACTTGGTCAAACTGCAATGTGTTTTTTGTGGTTGTGAGGCTCGTGCCTATTTTACTATGACTGATGTGAAGTACTTCATCCTGATGAAACAAGCACCCTTTTTGAAAAGCAAGTGCTGCTAGTTTTGTACAAATTTCTAGAGGATTAATGCTATGCCCTACATCGGTAAAATATATTGAAGCACAAATAGTTTTACTCAAATTGGGCTCAAGTAACAAAGTTTGCTGGCGGTCAAGCAAGATAACTTTTACGCCTGCATTTTTATAGCGCATGTATTGACGTTCAATAGTTTTATTTGAGCTATTTTCAAAGACAAGTAAACTCCCTTTTAAGGTGAGTAAATCTTCAGCTTTTGCTTCTTTTAACAATGGCTTGTAATAATCAATCGCATTTTTGTTAAGGGTTTTCAGTGCCATGCTATTTTTAGCTCGCTTGCTGGACACCATATTTATTATAAATTGACCAAACCAAGGCAGAGCTTTTGGAAAGTAGGAAGCAGATAAAGATACCGGCCCTAACGGGTCAAGTAGTAACTTAGGAAACTGCCACAGTAAATTCAGTTCGGCTAAAGGGAATACTTGCTCTGTAGCAAAGTGACCAGCGTTTGCTTTTGAACAACCTTCACCAATACCTGTTTTATCAATAAGGGTTACCTGAAAACCGAGTGATTGCAATTCTAGTGCACAGTTAATACCGATAATTCCAGCGCCGATCACTGCAATATTTTTTTCTGAGTTATCAATTTTTATGTTGGTCATTTCAATCTGCTTAATAAGGGGTCACAAGGTTTTTAAATAACGAGATAAAAACCTTGTGTAATTATGAATATTGTATACAATATTCCATATCGAATCCACTGATACTCTGTATTATTAAAAAGTATCGTTAGTTAAAAGCAAATTAATTTGTAAAGTAGTGAGAAATAATAATGAAAGATATTAATTGGCAAGGCGTATATCCAGCAGTAACAACACAATATTTTGACGATATGTCGATTAACTTTGAAGCCACTAAGAACATGGTTGATAGTCTAATTAAAGAAGGTGTTCATGGCATTATTGCTTTAGGTACGGTTGGAGAAAATTGTTCGCATACACAAGCAGAAAAACGTGAAATTCTAGAAGCGGTAAAAGAAGTCGTTGCTGGTCGAGTACCTGTACTTTCTGGTGTCGCTGAAACAACAACCAAGTTTGCCATTGAATATTGTCAAATGTGTGAAGACGTCGGTATCGACGGACTTATGGTACTTCCCGGTATGGTTTATCGTTCAAGCGAACGAGAAGCTATTCATCATTACCAACAAATCGCACGTAACTGTGGTTTACCTATCATGATTTATAACAATCCCGTTACTTATGGTGTTGATGTATCGATTGAGGGAATGGCTGTTTTAGCTAATGAACCGACAATTGTTTCTGTGAAAGAAGCGACAGAAGATACGCGACGAATTTCTGAATTATATGCAGAGTTTGACAACCGCTTCATCGTGTTCGGTGGTGTGGATGATATCGCACTTGAAAGCTTAATGTTGGGTTGTACTGGCTGGATCTCAGGATTAACGAATGTTTTTCCAAAAGAGTCAGTCGCTATATATAAGTTAGCTCAGCAAGGTCGTTACAAAGAAGCATTAGAAATCTGGCGTTGGTTTTTACCTTTATTGCGTTTAGACACTATTCCAACACTTGTTCAGTGTATTAAATTTTGTGAGCAATTAGCGGGTCGTGGCAGTGAAGTCGTTCGCGCACCTCGTTTACCACTTGCAGGTGAAGAGCGAGCAAGAGTTGAGAAGTTATATAACGATGCTTTAGGAACTCGACTTGATTTATCAAAATTTAACTTAGATTAAATTTCAATAAATAGTTACGGCTAAAGCCCCTCTTACAAGCCTTATACTTGTGGGTGGGGCTTTGGCTTTACTTTTTTGACTGAATATGAGTAAAGGCAAAAAATGATTAAAGGCACATTTTTTTGTATCGACGCGCATGCCTGTGGTAACCCTGTTCGGCTAGTTACTAGCGGTCACCCTGATTTAAAAGGGTCAACCATGAGCGAGAAGCGACAAGATTTTTTAGAAAATCATGACTGGATAAGGCAAGGTTTAATGTTTGAACCACGCGGCCATGACATGATGTCAGGTTCATTTCTTTATCCACCTTGTAGTGAAAATGCCGATGCTAGTATTTTGTTTATTGAAACATCAGGGTGTTTACCTATGTGCGGTCACGGTACTATTGGTACTGTTACATCTGCTATTGAAAATGGTTTGATAATACCTAAAGTAGAAGGAAAGTTAACTTTAGATGCTCCCGCTGGTCAAATTGAGGTGGAATACACACTAAATACTGAACATAATCATAAAGTCGATTCGGTGAAAATTTATAATGTTTCTGCTTATTTAGCACATCAGAATATTGAGTTAAACATCGAAGGTTTAGGCCGTTTGGTTGTCGATGTTTCATACGGGGGGAATTATTACATCATTGTTGAACCTCAAGAAAATTTTCCTGGTATTGACCAATGGACGGCAACTGAAATACTGCATTGGAGCCCTATAGTTCGAGCAGCTGCAAGTAAAGCCGTTATATGCATTCACCCTGAAGATGCTAGTGTAAATGGCGTTACGCATGTGTTGTGGACAGGTAAACCTAAGAATGACAATTCAGATGACGCTAATGCTGTTTTTTATGGTGAAAAGGCAATAGACCGATCACCTTGTGGAACCGGTACTAGCGCACGTATGGCGCAGCTTTTTGCTAAAGATAAATTAAAGTTAGGCGAGACTTTTATCCATGAAAGTTATATTGGCAGTCAATTCGTTGGTAAAATTGAAGAGGTTGTTACCCTTGATTGTGATGACGAAAACTCATCAGCGATAAATGGAAAAATAATAGCGATAAAACCAAGTATTCAAGGTTGGGCAAAAGTCTTCGGCAAAAATTGTATTACTATTGATGATGAAGATCCTTATGCATTTGGTTTCGTTGTCACCTAATCCGATCGAATTAAATAGAAAGTTAAGTAGGAGTAAATGATGAATATCACCGGAAAAAATTTAATTGCTGGCGAATGGTCAGGGGATACAAGTAACGGTTTTTCAGCAATGAATGCCATCACTAATCTAACGATGAACGAAAAGTTTGCTGATGCGACAGAGCTAGAGATTGAACAAGCTATCAGTAAAGCGAGTCATGCCTTTGTTTCTTATAGCCAGTTAAGTGCAGAGAAAAGAGCAACTTTCTTACGAACAATTGGCGAACAAATTCTCGTATTAGATGATGACTTAGTCGATATGGCTTGTGCTGAAACGGGTTTGCCTGCAATGCGTATTCAAGGTGAACGTGGCCGTACCATTGGTCAACTAGGTTTATTTGCTAACTTGCTTGAAAGTGGTGAATATCAGCCCGTTGTTGATCTAGCCGATGCAAATCGCACACCTTTAGCAAAACCTGAAACACGGTTAGGTTATTTACCTTTAGGTGCTGTAGCAGTATTTGCAGCCAGCAACTTTCCTCTAGCCTTTTCAACAGCTGGTGGCGACACTGCTTCAGCATTAGCGGCAGGTTGTCCTGTCGTTATGAAAGCTCATGCGGCGCACCCAGGCACAGCTGAACTTGTAGCACGAGCCATCAGTGAAGCAATTAAAATATGTGGAATAGATGTTGGTGTGTTTTCACTCATCCAAGGTAAAAGCTACAATATTTCAAGCCAAATAGTCACACATCGATTGATCAAGGCTGTTGGCTTTACAGGTTCTGAACGCGTAGGCATGATCTTACAAAGACAAATCAATGAGCGTGCTGAGCCTATTCCATTTTACGGAGAACTTGGCAGTGTGAATCCGCAATTTATTTTAGAGAATAAGTTAGCTGAAAACGCAAAAGAATTAGCACAAGGTCTCGTGGCATCATTAATGATGGCACAAGGACAATTTTGTACGAGCCCTGGGATTTGGGCTTATGTGACTAATGAAAACTCAATAACATTTGAAAACTCTGCAAGCCAAGCGGTTAGTGAAACCAATTCTGGTGTGATGTTAACACCAGGAATTGCTAACTCTTATAACAATGCTGTGAAGCAATGGCAAAATATTGCGGGTGTAGAATGTTTAGCACAAGGTAAAAAACCAAGTTCAGAACAAGAACATTTTTGTTCTGCGGCATTATTTGCTACTGACTTAGCGACCTTTAAAAGCAACGAAATATTACATGAAGAAGTATTTGGTTCATCCGCTCTTATTGTTCGTTGTAAAAATCAAGCTGAATTGATGGAATTTATTTCATTATTGAAAGGTAATTTAACCGCCAGTATTCATGCGAGCGATAAAGATTTACATATTGCCCAACAAGTCGCTTTAGCGTCTGCTCATAAAGTAGGACGCTTAATATACAATCAAATGCCTACCGGTGTAGAAGTGTGTGCATCAATGAATCATGGAGGCCCATTTCCTGCGTCAACTCAAATAAGAACCACTTCGGTAGGGGCTGAAGCAATTAAACGTTTCCAACGCCCAATTTGTTATCAAAACATGCCTAATGAATTATTACCTGAGCTATTGAAATCGTAGGTTTTTATATTTATAAGCTTCATTGATTATAAGAATAAGCGGCTAATATTTATTAGCCGCTTTTTTTTAGCTGATAAACCCTTATAATGTCGGCACACTTTCAAGAGAAGTATTTTATGAGCATAATCTACAAAACCAGAACGCAACTAGTTGTTGAAACCCTTAGAGAAAAAATTCTCAGTGGTGAAATCAAAGCAGGACAACCTTTACGCCAAGCAGCATTAGCTGAAGAGTTAAATGTTAGCAGAATTCCTGTACGTGAAGCATTGTTGCAATTGGAAGCCGAAGGTTTAGTAACTTTTGAACCTCATAAAGGTGCTACAGCTACAGAGCTTAATGCAAGCCAAGTAGATGAACTTTTTGAACTAAGAGCAATGCTGGAAGGTGATTTATTAGCATCCTCAATTCCTAATCTCAGCAGTGAAAAGTTAGCAGAAGCAACAGATATACTATCTAAATTAAACAAAGCGCTTGGCAAAGAAAATGCTGCAAATACGTGGAGTGAGTTAAACTCTGATTATCATAATTGTTTATATTCAGGGGCAAATCGTCCACAAACTCAAGACTTAGTGAATACCTTAAATAAAAACGCTGACCGTTATATTCGTATGCATTTATTATGGGCCGGTGGAATTTCTAAAGCAGAATCGGAACACAATGAATTACTTGATTTATGTAAAGCGCGTAATGTTGAAAAGTCTGTTGCTGTATTGAAACAGCATATTTTGGGTTCTCGTGATGAAATAAAAGCATTTCTTAGTGAGCGTGAGCTAGCTGAAGGATAATTCTTATCTAGTTAACCGAAAAACAATAGGGTTTATCGGTAGTACTTTTTATAAAGTTATCGCATAAACCTAATACCTCTAATATCTCCTTGTTTTACTTTATCTTATTTAGTTATATTAAGTTTTCTTAGAAAGTCATTATTACACTAGTTCGGTTAAAACTGATTTATAAGATAATAATGTATTTTGGTAAAAATGCTTGGTAAGTTTATCGCTACAATGTCAGAATATTACGTAAAGCTAAATTATTTTAAATACTAGACACTTACCTGTTTTATATAAAAGGACTGAACATGAGTTTATTGATCACTGGCGGTACAGGATATATTGGAAGTCATACTGTTGTTGAGTTACTTCAACTTGATAAAGACATCGTTATTGTTGATAACTTGTCAAATTCATCGACGCTAGTTCTTGACCGCGTTAAAGCCATTACAGGTAAAACAGTTACATTTATTAAAGCGGATATTTGCGATGAAGCTGCCCTTGATGCTGTTTTTAAAGCGCATGACATTGAAGCAGTTGTTCATTTCGCCGGCTTAAAGGCGGTTGGAGAATCAAACGATATTCCACTGAGTTATTATCAGAATAATGTTTCAGGCTCTGTAACGTTATTTCAAGTAATGGCAAAAAATGGCGTTAAAAACTTGGTTTTCAGCTCATCAGCAACCGTCTATGGTGAAAATAATCCTTCGCCGCTAGATGAAACTATGCCGACATCTGCGACTAATCCTTACGGCCAAACAAAATTAATGGTCGAACATATTCTTTTCGATCTCGCTAAAAGTGACAGCGAATGGTCAATTGCTTGTTTACGTTACTTTAATCCGATTGGCGCGCATGAGTCAGGGACTATTGGTGAAAACCCTAATGGTATTCCTAACAACTTATTACCCTATGTTGCGCAAGTTGCAGTAGGGCGTTTACCACAACTACAAGTTTTTGGTGATGACTATGATACGCCAGACGGGACAGGTGTTCGAGATTACATACATGTTGTTGATTTAGCTGTTGGTCATGTTAAAGCGCTAGAAAGTTTGTCAAAAATAAAAGGTTGTAAAGCGATTAATATCGGAACAGGTAATGGCACTTCGGTACTAGAAATAGTGAATACGTTTAAAGAAATTAGTGGCCAAGATATTGCGTATAAAGTTGTACCACGCCGCGCGGGTGATATTGGCACTGTTTACGCTGATGCCTCAATCGCAAATAGTTTATTAGGTTGGCAAGCAACACGTAATTTAAATACTATGATCACTGATACTTGGCGCTGGCAGTCACAAAATCCGAATGGATTTGAGTAATTTAATTTATTCAATTAGCTGTGCTTTAAGCATTGCACATCAAACTAAATATCACTAAAGTAGCGGCCTTAATTGCCGCTATTTTTTTGTTTGCCCAGCGAAGCTGGCAAACCCGATAGGCTGAAAGATGCCTTATCACCCCGACTAAGGGGAAGATAATCTGAATGGCAAGGGCGTCACTGGCTAACGGTGGGGTCTGAAGGAAGCC
>Ga0233426_10001322_pt1 | contig 23229 bp, 20 predicted proteins | sample SI_118_April2016_6_FD_179875 | JGI IMG/M metagenome (GOLD analysis project Ga0233426, IMG submission 179875) | Seawater microbial communities from Saanich Inlet, British Columbia, Canada - SI_118_April2016_10_MG | ecosystem: Environmental > Aquatic > Marine > Inlet | place: Canada: British...
AGTAGCGCGAACAACCAATAATTTTTGCCTCGTGAATCCCACCCGTCGATGTGTCTAGCGCGACAAGTGTCGTTCCGGTTTCTAGCAAAAAAACGAAATAGGGCTCAAATACCGACCGCTGCCACCGATCGTGTTTAGGATGACCGGCCCAAGTCTCAGGCGATGACGCCGCAAGATAAAGCCCCTCAAAGTCGGCTTCGGCAAGCGGGCGCAGCGTGAGCATTCCATTGCTTAGTCTCGGCTGGGCATTGAACGCCATCACTCGATCCTCGATTCGGGGCTTTGGCTCTTTAGCTCTTTGGCTCTATGGCGCACTGCGTTGGCGGCTGATTGCTTTCAAACCAGTGAGCGTGCAGCGACTACGCTGGAATTCTGTGCAGCGCGCAAATTTTGTTACCCGAAGGATCACGAAGATAAGCGAGATACATTTTGCCGCTATCGCCTTCACGAATGCCTGGCGCGTCTTCGCAGGCAGTGCCGCCGTTCGCGACGCCTGCGGCATGCCATGCATCGCCCTGTGCTGCATCGGTTACTGAGAAGCCGATTGTGCTGCCATTGCCGCCAGTCGCAGGTTTCTCATCTATGGGCTCGGAGATCGAAAAGATTCCGGTTGGCGCCATGTAGAAATAGCGCTTTTTGCCTGTGGGGCTTGCGTTCAAAACACCTGGGCCGTAGCCAAGAACGCCTAGCACTTCATCATAAAATTTCTTCGACGCTTCGATATCGGTGGCGCCTAACATAATGTGACTGAACATCGTTTTCCTCTCTGCATTACTTTGTTTGACTGGTTACCATCGCGCCTATTAGGCCAGATAAATTTTTTTAATGAGGCTATAACGACGCGATAAGAGCCCAATAGTAACCTACTTCTGCTCGCTCGACAGCAGGCAGCTTAGATGAATTATCCGCCACAGAACCTGGCCTATCGACGCCGCTGCCGCTAAAGCGTGACGTCTATAGCGGCCACCACGGCGAGTGCTTTTTGAGTTGCCTCGTCTGTAGTGGCGCCCCGTGCTAGCGCGACGCCCATGCGCCGCTTGCCTGTGACCTCGGGCTTGCCAAAGAGACGAATCGATGTGTCCTCTACGGCGGTAGCCGCCCTCAGATTCCCGAAGCTTGCCTGTGCACTATTGCCCTCTACCAAGAGAACCGCGGACGCAGAGGCTCCGTAAAAGCGAATAGTCGGTATGCTAAGGCCCAGAATAGCCCGCGCATGAAGCGCAAACTCCGAGAGGTCCTGTGAGATTAGGGTCACCATGCCAGTGTCATGGGGACGCGGCGAGACTTCGCTAAACAGTACGTCGTCTCCCTTTATAAAAAGCTCGACCCCGAACAGCCCACGGCCACCTAGCGCGCCGGTGACTTTCGTCGCAATCTCTTTCGCTTTAGCCAACGCTATGGCAGACATGCTCTGTGGCTGCCAAGACTCACGATAGTCACCCTCTTCTTGGCGGTGGCCTATTGGTTCACAAAAACTGACACCGTCGACATGCTGGATTGTTAGTAATGTTATCTCGTAGTCAAAATCCACGAAGCCTTCGACGATAACGATACCAGCGCCAGCGCGGCCACCTTCCTGCGCGTAATGCCACGCCGACACAATATCGGCGTCATTTTTAATCGTGCTCTGGCCTTTTCCAGAAGAACTCATAATCGGTTTGACTACACAAGGAATTCCAACCGCCGCAATCGCCGACTGATACTCTTCATAGGTTGCTGCGAAGCGATACGCAGAGGTCGGTATTGCAAGCTCCTCTGCTACCAGTCGGCGAATGCCTTCGCGGTTCATTGTGAGCTGCGCGGCCCGCGCACTGGGCACGACGTTAAAGCCTTCGTTTTCGAGTTCGACAAGTGTCTGTGTCGCAATCGCTTCGATCTCCGGCACGATGTAATCTGGACGCTCTAATTCGATCACTCGTCTAAGTTCAACCTCATCGAGCATAGAAAAAGTATAACTACGATCTGCTACTTGCATGGCAGGCGCGTTCGCATAGCGATCGCACGCGATAACTTCTATGCCTAGCCTCTGCAGCTCTATCGCCACTTCTTTGCCTAGTTCGCCCGAGCCGAGCATCAATACTTTTGTCGCTGTCGCGGAAAAAGGAGTGCCGATAGTTGTCATAGTGTCATCGCTCGTTATTCTAGTAAGCTGGTATCAGTACTCGACCGGCTCGAGGGCGATTGGCGTGAACACCAGATCACTATCGAGTTGTCGCCATTCATCGTTTGAGAAACCGCTGTCTTCAAATTCCTCATACGATTCCCAAAGGTCGTCGGGAATAATCCAGCCCTTATCATCGGTATGCGTTTCGCGCGGGAGACTGTACTTTCCGACGATCAGCCGGAATTGCTCAGAAACCGCCGCGTCGTCTTTTTCCCGCCATTCACTAAAAAGTATTTCGCTATCGCTTACAAGAAGGTCATCGACAGAGTACTCGTTCGGATCGATCGCGATAACAAACGCATCTTCCGGCGCATGAAAATTTGTTTCCCAGCGCTCAAAAATCTGCCCTGTTAAAACATGCTCAACGTAGTGGATACGCTCGAAGCTGTCTTCTCTCGTAATTACCGTGTATTTATTGATGTCAGTAGCTTCCTATTTTGTCTAACAACCGTTATTCCACTGTCACAGACTTAGCAAGATTGCGCGGATGATCTACGTCAGTGCCTTTTGTAATCGCCACGTAATAGGACAAGAGCTGCAGCGGCACAGTAAAAACAATCGGCGCAAGGACCTCTGAACAGCGCGGCACATTAATCACTTTGAGACCCTTTTCTGATTGATAGCCGATGCTTTCGTCGGCGAACACGAACAGTTTTCCGCCACGCGCACTAACCTCAGATAAATTCGCTTTAAGCTTGCCTAGCAAATCATTATTTGGCGCTACCGCAACGACTGGCATTTTGCTGTCGACAAGCGCAAGCGGCCCATGTTTCAGCTCGCCTGCAGGATATGCCTCAGCATGAATATAGGAGATCTCTTTAAGTTTAAGCGCTCCTTCTTTCGCGACTGGGTATTGAATTCCGCGACCCAAAAAGAGGCTGTGATGTTTGTCACTAAATTGTTTAGCGATTGTTTTAATTTGTTTGCGCAGCCCAAGTGTCTTTTCAACAATGCCTGGTAGTTTGTGTAGCTCTTTCACAAGCTTCGCTTCTTGCGCAGTGGTAAGGCCGGTGCGGCGAGCGAGCACGATCGCGAGCACGAGCAATATAGCTAGCTGCGTAGTAAATGCTTTAGTAGAGGCAACGCCGATCTCCTGCCCTGCCATAGTGAGCATGCTGATATCGGATTCGCGCACGAGCGAACTTGTCGCTACATTGCATATTGCAAGGGTTGCCACATAGTCGAGTTTTTTTGCGTAGCGCAGCGCGGCAAGCGTGTCGGCAGTTTCTCCGGACTGTGAGATAGTGACAAACAGAGTGTCTGGCTGCGCAATGATATCGCGATAGCGATAGTCGCTCGCAATATCGACCTGACAGGGTAGCTTTGCGATTGATTCAAACCAATATTTCGCCACCAGACCTGCGTGAGAGCTTGTACCGCACGCGACTATTTGTACGGATTTAATTTTGTCGAACAGTGCAGGAGCATTAATACCAAATGCTTGTTCGAGCACCGAGCTCTTGCTTACCCGACCATCGAGCGTGTCTTGTATAACGCGGGGCTGCTCGTAGATCTCCTTAAGCATGAAGTGCTCGTAGCGGCCTTTGTCTGAATCGGCTGTCTGATGCTTTACTGTCGTCGTAGGACGATTGACCTTCTTGCCTTTATGCCAGATCGCGATTGACTCTCTTTGGATCTGTGCGATATCACCTTCTTCGAGATAGATGAAACGGTCGGTAACCTGGCCTAGCGCGAGCGGATCCGATGCGACAAAGTTTTCGCCGATTCCAACACCGATTACCAGTGGGCTTCCGCTACGTGCGACAACAAGTTTATTGGGTTCGGTATTGTCGATGACACAAAGCCCGTAGGCGCCCTCTAGTCGTTTCACCGTTTTCTTAACAGCAGATAACAGGGAAACTTTTCCACCCGCTCGGTTTGCATGAATAAGGTGCGCAATCGTTTCGGTGTCGGTATCGGTGTCGAAGGTGTAGCCCGCTTTTCTTAGCTCGGCTCTCAGCGCCTCATAGTTTTCGATGATGCCGTTATGAACGAGTGCAATATCGGCGCCAGAGAGGTGAGGGTGTGCGTTGGCGACACTCGGCTTACCGTGTGTTGCCCAGCGAGTATGCGCAATTCCGATGCGGCCGCTAGCTTTTGCCTTTGACTTGGATACGGCACTAACAAGTTTATTAACCTTACCGACGGTTTTTATTGTATTGATTTGCGTGGCGAGTGCATTAGGCGTCGGTGAGATAAAAGCGAGTCCAGCGGAATCGTATCCTCTGTATTCGAGTCGCTTAAGACCTTCTAATAGAATTTCTCTCACTTCTCTTTCTGCAATAGCACCAACGATCCCACACATACTTTTGCCTCTGTTTCTATTACTGCCTGATTGGTTCTCTACACATTTTTATTTTTAATCGGCCTTTTCCAGCCAGGGATATTGCGTTGTTTCGCTCGTCCTACAGCGAGATTCTCACTAGGTACTGGAAGGTTAACGACCGACCCTGCGGCAACAAAGACGCCGGTTTCAAGTTCAACCGGCGCAACCAGTACACTGTTCGAGCCAATGAAAACGTCGTCGCCTACTGTAGTTGTGTGCTTATTAACACCATCGTAATTACAAAATATTGTTCCGGCGCCGATATTAACGCCGGCACCGATTACCGCATCGCCGACATAAGCCAGATGATTTGCTTTACTGCCTTTGCCCATGACAGTTTTTTTAGTTTCGACAAAGTTGCCTATTTTTACTGAGTCTGCGAGCACTGTGCCTGGTCTCAACCGCGCATAGGGGCCTATGGAGGCTGCGTTGCCGATTACCGCGCCGTCAATAATTGTCCCCGGTAGAAGCGTCACATCATCGCCAAGTGTGGCATCTTTTACGATACAGTTCGCGCCGATAGAGACATTATTGCCAAACTTAACTTGCCCCTCTATCACGACGTTCACGTCGATCGTCAGGTCGCGGCCGTAGCTTATGTCGCCGCGGATATCGACCCGTGTTGGGTCCATTACTGTGACACCCGTGGCAAGAAGCGCTTGCGCTTGAATCATCTGAAAATGCCGCTCGAGCATACAGAGCTGTAGCTTGTCATTGACGCCCTGAACTTCATATTCGTCGCCAGTGGTCATTGACTCGACTAAATGGCCGTCGGCAACGGCCATCGCGACGACGTCGGTGAGATAGTATTCCCCTTGCGCGTTGTCATTGCTTAGACGGCTAAGCCAATCTTTAAGTTCGATGGCCGAGGCAACTAGGATACCGCTGTTCACCTCGTTAATGCTTTTTTGCTCCTCGGTCGCATCGCGTTCTTCGACAATGGCTTTTAGCTGATGCGATTCATCACGCACAATTCTACCGAGGCCTTCGGGGTTTTGCGTAAAGAGGGTAAACACGCCTAGCGGCGACATGGCGCTCGCCTCGATAAGCTCTTGCAGACTGTCTTTGCTCACTAGCGGGACGTCGCCGTAGAGAACAAGGACGCGGTCCTCGACACTACGCGCGGGAATGCTTGGTATGGCTTGCTTAACCGCATGGCCGGTTCCGAGCTGTTCTTCTTGAATAACAAAATTGAGATCGCCGCCTTTTATACCCTCGTGACTCGTGTATCCAGCGGCCGAATCATCGCCGATAAAATGCGTTTTGATGAGGTCTGCACCGTGTCCTACGACTAGGTGAATGTGTTCTGTTCCGAGTGAAGACGCACAGTCGACGACGTGCTCGATCATCGGCTTACCGGCAAGGGCGTGCATCACCTTGGGGAGATTAGAATTCATTCGCGTGCCTTTACCGGCGGCGAGAATTACCACGTCGAGTCTCATAGGTTTCTCACTGTTGTTTGGTAGATTATCGTAGGTTATCGGCTGCTTTGCTTGGTTCAAGCGCGGTAATTTTCCGACCGCACAACGAAAAAGGGTAGCTTTCGCTACCCTTTGTCATACGCTGATAGGCCGTGTAGTCCTAGCGTTTGTGCTGGCGTAGCGCTCGTAGTTGCGCAGCCGCCTCGGCGATGCGCGCTGCGGCACTGCCGTAGTCAAAGTCTGCGTGACGATCCTCAATAGCTTGTTCCGCGTCGGCGATTGCCTTCGCCGCTGCTGCCTCGTCGAGATCTTCGGCGCGTTCGGCAGTGTCTGCCAAAAGCGTTGCCGTACCGGGCTGTACTTCGAGGAAGCCACCTGACACGTAAAAGATCTCTTCTGTGCCGCCTTCCATAGTGAGCTTAACAGGACCTGGGATGAGCTGCGTGAGTAACGCTGCGTGTCCGGGAACGATACCGAGGTCGCCGAGCACGCCTGTTGCTACGATCATCTCGACAGAGCCTGAGAAGATGCTCTTCTCGGCGCTTACGATATCGCAGTGTAGGGTTGTGGCCATAGTGGTCTGCTCTCTTGTCTTTTAACTAGCCATTGGGCTGATAAGTTGATCGCTGCAGCGCTCAAAAAGCGCCGCAGCTGCGCAACGCTTACTTAAACGTTGCCGCCTTCTCGATTGCTTCTTCGATCGTACCGACCATGCTGAACGCTTGCTCGGGTAGGTGATCGTATTCGCCAGCAAGAATGCCTTTAAAGCCGTCGATCGTGTCTTTGAGAGACACATACTTGCCTGGGACGTTAGTGAAGATCTCGGCAACCGTGAACGGCTGTGATAAGAACTGGCTGATTCGACGCGCACGGCCCACTGTCTGACGGTCTTCGTCTGAGAGTTCGTCCATACCGAGAATCGCAATAATATCTTTGAGTTCTTTATAACGCTGAAGCACTGTTTGAACGCCACGAGCCACGTCGTAGTGTTCTGTGCCGATAACGAGCGGATCGAGCTGACGTGAGTTTGAATCAAGTGGGTCTACCGCAGGGTAGATACCAAGTGAGGCGATGTCACGCGAGAGTACAACCGTTGCATCGAGGTGAGCGAACGTCGTTGCCGGTGAAGGGTCAGTCAAGTCATCGGCAGGTACGTATACCGCTTGGATCGACGTGATAGAGCCGTCTTTGGTTGAGGTAATACGTTCTTGCAGCGCACCCATCTCTTCTGCAAGAGTAGGCTGGTAGCCCACCGCAGATGGCATACGACCGAGGAGGGCCGATACTTCGGTTCCTGCGAGCGTGTAACGATAGATGTTGTCGACGAAGAGGAGTACGTCACGACCTTCGTCACGGAACTGCTCGGCCATTGTCAGGCCAGTTAGTGCAACACGCAGACGGTTGCCGGGGGGCTCATTCATCTGGCCGTATACCATCGATACCTTTGATTCGCCTTCGAGGTCGATTACGCCTGATTCCTGCATTTCGTGATAGAAGTCGTTACCTTCACGAGTACGCTCACCCACTCCAGCGAACACAGACAGACCGCCACGGGCGGTTGCAATGTTGTTGATGAGTTCCATCATGTTAACTGTTTTACCTACGCCGGCGCCGCCGAGTAGACCAACCTTACCGCCCTTAGCGAAAGGACAAATGAGGTCGATAACTTTAATGCCTGTTTCGAGGATTTCGTTGTTCGCCGAAAGCTCTTCGTAAGTAGGTGCCTTACGGTGAATAGGCATATGAACCTTTGCGCCGATGTCGCCACGCTCGTCGATAGGACGACCGAGTACGTCAACAATGCGGCCAAGTGTTTCTTGACCAACAGGTACAGTAACCGGAGCACCTGTATCTTCAACATTGAGTCCGCGACGCAGACCTTCTGTGCTGCCGAGAGCAATGGTGCGGACGATGCCGTCGCCAAGTTGCTGCTGCACTTCGAGTGTAATTTCGGTATCAATAACCTTGAGGGCATCATAGACCGCAGGCACGCTGTCGCGCGCAAACTCGACGTCAATAACAGCTCCAATAATCTGTACGATTCGACCGCTACTCATGTTCGGTTCCTCTATATCCTAAGCACTAAATTCTATTTAAATTAATATCAGTTCGCACAGCCGTTAAACGGCCGATGCACCACCGACGATCTCTGATAGTTCTTGTGTAATCGCCGCTTGGCGCGCTTTGTTATAAACGAGCTGCAAGTTGTCGATGAGATCGCCCGCGTTGTCGGTAGCGTTCTTCATTGCGATCATTCGAGCGGCTTGTTCGCAGGCGTTGTTTTCAACAACTGCCTGATAAACCTGCGACTCGATATAACGATCCAATAGTCCATCGAGAAGCTCCTGAGCGTCTGGCTCGTAGAGGTAGTCCCAATGGCCTTTTAGTTCGTCTTCGTCTGACGGCTCGAGTGGCAGAAGCTGCTGTACGTTTGCTTGCTGAGTCATTGTATTAACGAACTCATTGCTCACAACGAACACCTGATCTAGCTCACCGTTTTCAAACTTATCTAGCATGACCTTCACGACGCCAACGATGTCGGCCGCTTCGGGCTTTTCACCCATGTCACGAACTGAGGCGAGCACACTGCCGCCATAGTTCTTAAAGAAGTTCATAGATTTGGCGCCGATAGCACAAACGTCTACTTCGACATTCGCGTCGTGGTTCGCCTTCATCGCTGCGACAGTCGCTTTAAACAAGTTGGTGTTTAAACCGCCACACAGGCCACGGTCCGTAGACACAACGATGTATCCGACTCGCTTAACTTCGCGCGTATCGAAAAACACGTGATGATACTCGGGCGTCGCGTGCGCAATGTGGCCAATAACCGCACGAATGCGCTGAGCGTAAGGCTTGCCCAGTTGCATGCGATCTTGTGCCTTGCGCATTTTACTAGCTGCGACCATTTCCATGGCGCTAGTGATTTTCTGAGTGTTTTTAATACTCGAAATCTGCGTTCGTATTTCTTTTCCGACAGCCATTGCTCAGTTGCTTCTCTTAGTTGTAAGTGAGTGCATCGCTCGAGCTAGTCTTACGCTCGAGCACCGCAGGGCTTACCAAGTTTGAGTCGACTTAAACTTATCCAAGGCGGCTTTAAACTTAGACTCTAAGTCGTCGTTCCAATCGCCTTTCTCATTGATAGTCGCCATCAAAGCCGCTTCTTCGCTGTTCATGTATGACAGCAATGACGCTTCGAAACCGAGTACCTTGTTAAGTGCGACGTCTTTTAGGTAGCCATTGTTAGCTGCATAAATCACGACGCCCATTTCGGCAACTGACAGAGGCGAGTACTGCTTCTGCTTCATAAGCTCAGTTACGCGCTGTCCGTGCTCGAGCTGTGCGCGAGTTGCTTCGTCGAGGTCTGATGCAAACTGGGCAAAGGCTGCTAGTTCGCGGTATTGCGCAAGCGCGATACGAATACCGCCGCCGAGTTTCTTAATAATCTTCGTCTGCGCCGCACCACCTACGCGCGATACCGAAATACCCGGGTTCATTGCAGGGCGGATGCCTGAGTTGAAAAGGTCGGTTTCGAGGAAGATCTGTCCGTCTGTAATCGAGATCACGTTAGTTGGAACGAATGCCGATACGTCGCCAGCCTGCGTTTCAATAATAGGCAGAGCGGTAAGTGAACCGGTTTTGCCTTTCACTTCGCCCTTAGTAAACGCTTCAACATACTCAGCGCTTACTCGTGACGCACGCTCGAGGAGACGTGAGTGTAAGTAGAATACGTCGCCAGGGTAGGCTTCACGACCTGGTGGACGACGCAGGAGCAGTGAAATTTGGCGATAAGCTACCGCTTGCTTTGACAGGTCATCGTAAACGATCAGCGAGTCTTCGCCGCGGTCACGATAGTATTCGCCCATTGTGCAACCCGCATAGGGTGCGATGAACTGCATTGACGCAGGATCGGACGCAGTAGCTGCAACAATGATGGTGTATTCGAGTGCGCCATGCTCCTCTAATTTCTTCACCACGTTGGCGACAGAAGAGGCTTTTTGGCCGATGGCGACATAGACACACTTAATGCCTTTGCCTTTCTGATTGATAATCGTATCGATCGCAACCGCTGTTTTGCCAACCTGACGGTCGCCAATGATTAGCTCTCGCTGACCGCGGCCAACAGGCGTCATCGCATCGATTGACTTAAGACCAGTTTGGATTGGCTGATCTACCGACTTACGTGCGATAACACCCGGCGCAATCTTTTCAACCGCTGCAGTAAGCTTCGCGTCGATTGGTCCTTTGCCGTCGATTGGCTTGCCCAGCGCATCGACCACACGACCCTCGAGTTCAGGGCCAATTGGCACTTCGAGAATGCGCTGAGTACAGCGACAGGTCTGGCCTTCGGCGAGTGATAAATAGTCGCCCAATACGACGGCGCCAACTGAGTCGCGCTCGAGGTTAAGTGCCATCCCGTAGATGCCACCTTCGAACTCGATCATCTCTCCGTACATCACGTCGGCAAGGCCGTGGATGCGGATAATACCGTCGGATACGCTAACGATCGTGCCCTCGTTCTTGGATTGAACCGAGACGTCGAGGTTATCGATGCGTTGCTTAATAATTTCGCTGATTTCTGAGGGATTCAGTTCTTGCATGCTTATATCCTAGATCCTGACGTGTTCAGGAATTTATTGATTCGGCTAATTTCTTGAGTTTGCCTCGAACCGAGCTGTCGATCACGGTATCACCGGCGCGGATAATCGCGCCACCGATCAAGCTTGGGTCAACGGTGGCAACCAGCTTCACTTCACGATTGAGGCTTCTCGTCAGCGCGGCTGCGAGCGCGTCCACTGTCGCGTCGTTAACCTCGAAGGCGGTAGTGACCATCGCGTCTACCGACTTCTCTTGCTGTGCGCGAAGCGCTTCAAATAACTCAACTATCTCGGCAATTAGCGTCAAGCGTCCGTGATAGGCGAGCACTTTAACTACGTTTTGGGCCGCTGGCGTTAAAGCATCACCGAAAATATCGATTAGCTTTGCAGCCTGTTCTTCGGCGGTGATGACCGGCGAAGAAAGGAGGGTGGCGACTCGCTCGTCTTTGCAGACTAGGGCAATCTGGCGCAGCATCTGCGACCAGCCCGCGAGGTCGTTGCTCTCTGCAGCGACTTGGAACACAGCCTTCGCGTAAGGCCGTGCGAGAGTTATTGGTTCTGCCATGTGTGAAACCTGGTTTTTAACCTAGTTGCCCCTGAGGGTTTCCCCTCAAGGCGTTGGCCGCTTGCGTTCGATACGCGAGCCTTTGTCTGTCTTGGAGCGGATCGGCGACATTTGCCATTGACCCGCCCTATAGCACTAATTTAGAGCTCGGCTGCGAGGCCTTTTAAGAGCTCTTCATTAGCAGCTTGATCTATTGATCGTTGCAAAATCTTCTCAGCGCCGGCGATAGCGATAGTAGCAACCTGCTCACGCAGCGCCTCTTTCGCTCGGTTTGCTTGCTGTTCGATCTCTGCATTCGCTGCAGTGATTAACCGCTCACCTTCGGCTCGCGCTTGATCTTTCGCTTCTTCTACAATTTGATTGGCGCGTCGCTTTGCCTGATCAACTATTTCAGCTGCTTCACGCTTTGCGATTTCTTTGTCTTCACCAGCCTTTTCTTGCGCGGCTGCGAGGTCGATTTGTGCGCGTTCTGCCGCTTCAAGACCGTCAATAATTTTCTTACGACGCTCTTCGAGCACAGCAACCAAAGGTGGCCAAACCACCTTCATGCAGAAGTAGGCAAACAAAGCGAAGGCGATGCTTTGGCCAAGTACTGTTGCGTTTAAATTCATGCTTTCTCTCCTGTCTGGTTGGGCTTGGCCCTTCCTAGATGCAGTTAATTAACCGAGGAAAGGATTAGCGAAGATGAACAGGAACGCGATACCAACACCGATGATGGAGATAACGTCCACGAACGCCGCAACGAGAAAGAATTGTGTTTGTAGCTTAGGTGCGAGCTCTGGTTGACGAGCTGAACCTTCGATCAACTTGCCGCCTAGGCTGCCGAACGCTACCGCGGTGCCAGCACCACAGATACCGAAGATAATTGCTGCCGCGAGTAGAGTCATTGCTTCAATGGTCATGTTTGTCTCCAAGTTTTACTTTCTTGTGGAGCCATTCGGCTCCGGGTTTCAGTGGTTTGGGTCTTACTTTTTTAGTGATCGACTTGATGCGCTTGGTTCAGATACACAATCGTGAGCATCATAAACAGGTAAGCCTGCAATGTGATGACCAAGATGTGGAACACAGCCCAAGCGAAGTGCAAGGGAAGTTGATACCAACCGAGTAGTGCGATTACTAAGAAAATTACCTCGCCGGCAAACATGTTGCCGTACAGTCGCAGCGCGAGGGATACCGGCTTTGCGAAAAAGCCTGGCAGTTCGAGCAGCAAATTAAGCGGCGCTAAATACCACTTAGGGAATGGGTGCATAAGGAAATCGTTAGCAAAGCCGAGCGGGCCTTTAACCTTCAGGCTGTAGTAGATAACCATTAAGAACACGGCAGTAGCAAAGCCTAACGTGATATTGATATCGGTAGTCGGCACTGCTTTAAAGTAGAGGTGCGAGTCGCCGGCGACTGTTTGTGCGAACAAAGGAATCCAGTCGACGGGGACTAAATCCATCGCGTTCATCAGAAATATCCAGCTAAACGTGGTGAGCGCGAGTGGCGCTACAAACTTGTTTTTCGCATGGAATGCGCCATCGACGCTTTCGATAACAAATTCGACAATCATCTCGACAAAATTCTGCACGCCGCCAGGGACGCCAGAGGTAACCTTGCGAGAGACGAGGTAATAGAAGCCCATAAACAGCACACCTAGGATCATAGAGATCAGCATGGTGTCGACGTTTATCGCCCAGAAACCCATCTGCGTTGCTTCTTCAGGTGTATGCGCAAAGCCCCAATGGCCGTCGATCTTGCCATAGGTAAGAAAGCCAAGGTGGTGAGATACATACTCGGTGCCGCTCGCGTAGAGGACGTCGCCGTTTGCTTCAGCCATAAGTCAGTCTTCTGTCAGTGTTCGTCGGTTATTTGTTATCAATCTGATGCTTGGTCAGTCTTTTGTTCGGTCAGTCTGTTTGGTCGGTCTATCGTTTAGTGAGTCTATCGTTTAGTGAGTCTATAGGCGCCATAGATGCCCGCTATGTGAACGACCAAAAATCCCACAAAAACCCAAACGGGGGCCAGTGGTTTAACGCTAGCGAAGGTCAGCGCGAACCCAGCTGCCATCAGTCCTAGCTTAATCGCCTCTCCCTTAAACACCGAGGCAATCATTTTCTCTGTTTCACTCGCACCGCGATGCTGAAACGTCTTAAACGCGAAATAGGCGCCTGGGATTGCGCTTATTAACCCACCTAAAAAGGTGGAGTAGGCAATTACCCCTTTGTCTTCGCCCGCTATTACCCCTACCAGTGCAGCAATAACGACTGCGGCGGTAAACTGAAGCACAATCACTCGGGTAAAAGGTGGCGGCTTAATAGTCGACAAGGCCATTCTCTCTTTGTTTTGCCTCTCGTAATCTTCCGTAACTCTTACTTAATTCTTAACTTAAGATTTACGTAATAGCGATGCTTGAGGCGAGATTCGGCCGAGTTAAAGCTAAACCAAGGCGCGTATTATAGGGATATTGGGTGCTTCTAGCAACCAGCCTCATCGCCCTGTGAGTAAGAATCAACAGCAATAGGTTGTCACTTAATATGGGCGATGATCCCATCAAGCTCATCTAAGCTGTTGTATTTTAACACTAATTTACCTGATCCTTTAGCGTTATGCTGTAATACAACTTTCGCGCCGATTTTCTCCGCTAAGGTTTGTTCGAGTAGTCGTATGTCTGGGCTAACCGGCGCAGAGAGCTTTTTAGCGGGCCCTGCAAGCAGCCGCCTGACAAGCGCCTCGGTCTGCCTCACCGACAGCCCACCGCCAACAACGCTCCGCGCAGCGGACGTTTGCTGATCTTGGGGGAGTGCAAGAATCGCGCGCGCGTGCCCCATCTCTATATCGCCGCGCTCGAGCATTACTCGTGCATCAAGGCTTAAGTTAATCAGACGCATGAGATTGGTGACCGTCGCGCGGGATTTTCCAACCGCGTCAGCAACCTGTTGCTGAGTGAGTTCAAACTCATCTTGCAGGCGCTTGAGCGCCACGGCCTCCTCTATCGGGTTTAAATTCTCGCGCTGAATATTCTCAATAAGAGACATGGCGATCGCCGCGTCGTCTGCAACAGGCTTAATAATCGCAGGGATCGAATCCAAACCAGCAAGTTGAGTCGCCCGCCAGCGGCGCTCGCCGGCGATAATTTCATAGCGATCAGCAGAGATTGGCCTAATGACAATGGGTTGCATAACGCCTTGTTGCTTTATGGACGCCGCAAGTTCGCCTAGAGCTTCTTCGTGCATGTCTGTGCGCGGCTGGTATTTTCCGCGCTGAATAAGATCTACAGGGATGTGTCGAAGCTCACCGTCTCGAACGGCGCTCTCTGGTGACGGTGGCACGCCGCCCTCGGCTGCAGGTTTGTTTTTTTTGCCTGCGGAAAGGAGGAAATCTAGCCCTTTTCCCATTCTTTTTCCTTCTGCCATCGTCTTCTCTTTTTTCACTATAACCACTGGGGCTGATTAATTTTATCTCGCTGCGGACGTCTCAGCTGCCGCCTTCTCGGCCATTGCTTGATCGCTACGCCTCAGTATTTCACCAGCGAGTGCAAGGTAGGACACAGAGCCCTTCGATGTCCTATCGTATTTTAAAACAGGGAGTCCAAAACTAGGTGCTTCAGCAAGACGCACATTTCTCGGTACAACGGTGCGATAAACAGCATCGCCAAAATGTTTAAAGAGCTGTCGATTAACCTCGATCGTAAGCCTGTTTCGAGGATCATACATCGTGCGAATAATGCCCTCTATATGCAGTGTCGGATTAAGGTGATCGCGGATGGTCTCGATAGTATCAATCAGCGCTGCTAACCCTTCGAGCGCATAGTATTCACATTGCATCGGTATGATCACGCCTTCGGCAGCAACCAAAGCATTGATCGTTAGCATATTGAGCGAAGGAGGGCAGTCAATAATAATGTAGTCGTAATTATGACGAAGAGAGTCGAGGATTTCTTTTAGTTTAAATTCTCTTTCTTCCATGCCAAAAAGTTGCGCTTCGGCGGCAACCAAATCACCATTAGAGGGCAATAGATCATACCCAGCCTCATCGGCCCGAGTTAATACCGAACTCACCTCGGCTTCGCCAATAATGGCGTCGTAAAGCGAAATAGCTAAGGCCGATTTATCGACGCCGCTGCCCATCGTCGCGTTGCCCTGTGGGTCAAGATCGACCAGCAATACATTATTTCGAGTCGCAGAGAGCGAGGCTGCTAGATTTACAGAGGTGGTTGTTTTTCCTACTCCCCCTTTTTGATTCGCTATAGCGAAGATCTTGCTCACTCTTATCGCTCCTTAGCTTGGTTAAGTTCTTTTTACAGCAGCCTCTTGGCCGATTAGGACAAGGTGACGCTGTGATTCAACGCCCGGCACAGTAAGTTCTATGACGCTTTCGACTTTATAGTAATTATTAAGGTCGGTTGAACTCGCCTTGTTTGGTGTGCTGTTTAGCGTGTTGTCTTGCTGTAATTCTGCAATCTCATGGTGCGGGTAGACGCCTTTCATCGCGAGTAGTTTCGTTCCGCTGGCAAGTGGTTTCTCGATCATCTTAACTATAGAGGATAAGCTTGAGAATGCGCGACAAGTAATTAGTGAAAATTCGCCTGTGTCGGGTGTGCTGAGATATTCATCAACTCGCGCATCAACGACCTCAACATTACTTAACTCTAATGCTACTTTTACCTGAAATAGGAACCGGGTTTTTTTGCCGTTGCTATCCAACAAGACAAAGTTTTTATCGGGATTAGCGATAGCTAAGGGTATGCCTGGAAGGCCTGCACCCGAGCCAATATCAAGAATCCTCTCGCCTTCGAGATAAGGTGAGATAGCTAAACTGTCTAGGAGATGCAAAGGCACCATCTCTTGTATGGCTGTAATACCCGAGAGATTAAAGTGCTTATTCCACTTAACAATTAAGTGCAGATAATGCAGAAGCTTTTGTTGCGCGTTGGCCGGAACTCCTAACGCTAACTCACGTAATCCTTGTTCTAGCGTTGCTTCTAATCGATCTGTCATTATCTTGGCCCCGAGCGCCTAGCTGGCGCGGCGGACTGCCTCGCTTTTTTTGCTTTCTATGTTTTCTTCGTTTACCGCCGGCTCTGTCTTTCTAATGCCACTCTTAGATTTTTTCAGATAGACAAGAATCAGTGAGATAGCGGCTGGCGTCATGCCTGGAAGCCGCGACGCCCGCGAAAGATTCTCGGGGCGCGCATCCAGTAATTTTTGTTTGAGCTCGTTTGATAATCCTTGCATTGAAGCGTAATCGAGATTCTCGGGTAATGCGGTGTCTTCGTGACGCTTTAGCTTCTCGATTTCGTCTTGTTGCCTGTCAATATACCCTTGGTATTTGATGTGAATGCTAACCTGTTCATCCACCTGCCTAAGAAGCTCGGTTTGTAGTGCTTCTGAAAGCAGGCCAGTTAGGCCGTCGATAGGAGTGTCGACGCTGTACGCCGAAAGCGCTTTATCGCTGCCTCCAAGCGCACCCGATAACCCCTCGTAGGTTACACGGGGGCGTGCAAGCAGATCGGCGAGGCTATATTCACGCGACAGGGGTTTTTCGAGGAACGTGTCTACTTGTGCTGATTCTTTGGTATTGGGTTGTAACCACGTTTTTTTAAGCCACGTAAGCCTGTGCTGGATATGCGCTTGTTTATCGCAGTAAAAGTTCCATCTCACGTCGTTCACCAAGCCGAGTTCGCGGCCTATTGGGGTCAGCCGCTGGTCTGCATTGTCTTCGCGTAGGGTCAGTCTGTATTCGGCGCGACTCGTGAACATACGGTACGGCTCGTTTGTTCCGAGTGAAATAAGATCGTCGACTAACACACCTAGATAAGCCTGATCTCGTCGCGGGCACCAAGAATCTTTGCCGCGCGCAGCGAGGCCAGCATTCAGGCCGGCAAGCAAGCCTTGCGCTGCAGCCTCTTCGTAACCTGTCGTTCCATTTATTTGACCAGCAAAATAGAGGCCTTTAACAAATTTGGTTTCGAGCGAGTAGTTGAGGTCTCTAGGGTCAAAGAAATCATACTCAATCGCATACCCTGGACGCGTAATAAGGGCGTTTTCGAAGCCCTTGATTTTTCGCACCATCTCAACTTGGACGTCGAAGGGTAAACTCGTTGAGATGCCATTGGGGTAAAGCTCATTCGTCGTTAACCCTTCGGGTTCAACGAAAATCTGATGTGAGTTTTTATCGGCAAAGCGCATGACCTTGTCTTCGATAGAAGGGCAATAACGCGGTCCTGTTCCTTCTATAACGCCTGTATACATTGGCGATCGATCGAGACCACCTCGAATAATGTCGTGGCATTCTTCGTTGGTAGAGGTGATATGGCAGTTCACTTGCTCGGGGTGATCGTCGGCAGTGCCAAGATACGACATAACGGGTAATGGCTTATCGCCTGCCTGCTGCTGCATAACGGAAAAATCGACCGAACGTGAATCGATTCGAGGTGGCGTACCTGTTTTTAGTCTGTTGACCCTGAAAGGGAGACTGCGTAGACGGTCGGCTAGCGCTATCGACGGCTGATCGCCAGCGCGCCCGCCTGAACTACTTTCGAGGCCTATGTGTATTTTGCCACCTAAGAATGTTCCAGCCGTTAATACCACCTGATTGGCGCGAATCAACACACCCATCTGTGTAATGACGCCGCGTACCGCACCGTCTTCGATAAGCAGATCGTCTACACCTTGTTGGAACAGGCTAAGGTTGGGCTGTGACTCTAATATTTCGCGAATGGCTGCCTTGTAGAGCGTCCTATCCGCCTGCGCGCGCGTTGCTCTCACTGCGGGGCCTTTGCTCGCATTCAACACACGAAACTGAATGCCGGCCTTGTCGGTCGCAATGGCCATTGCACCGCCGAGCGCGTCGATTTCTTTGACCAGGTGACTTTTGCCGATACCGCCAATAGCCGGATTACAGGACATTTGCCCAAGTGTGTCGATGCTGTGAGTGATTAGCATGGTTGGCACACCCTGACGAGCCGACGCTAAAGCGGCTTCCGTTCCGGCATGCCCACCACCGATAACAATTACATCGAAGGTAGAAGGGTATTCCATCGTTGTCAGGGGCGCAGTCGTCATGGTTGCCTCTAGATTCCTTTGGTCGCTGTCAGTGTAAGACGGTAAATCGAGCGCTTGGCGTCGACGGGAGGAGAAGTATATAGAATTCAGCGTATTAGTGAATTGCTTTATTGTAGTTTAGGTTAAAAAACAACCAACCCTTTTCTTTTTTAAACAAGCCTATCCCTTGCTAGCTTGCCGTTCGTTAGGTGAACGTTAGAGAGTTAATATAGATAAATATAGCTAGGTGTTTATCTGTGGTTAAGTCAATTTAAGTATTAAAAATCAGTAAGTTAAGAAAAAGTAAAGTGGGTGATTAGGCTGTGGTTAAGGGGTCTCGAAGCTATGGATTAATGTGGATAAAAAAGGCGAGGGATAAAGAGCTGATAAGTTATCCTTTTTTATACACAGGTTTATTGCTGATAAAGTCGAGTTATTGGCATTTGATACCACGCTAGAGGCAAGTTATGCACAGCGACTGTATTTCTCGAAAAGTGTGGATAGGCTGTTTATAGCCTGTGCGCGAGCGACTTATTTGCCCACACAGAAATTTGAGAAGATCTCTCCGAGCAAATCATCGCTACTTATCTGGCCGGTTATTTTACCCAGTTCATGTTGAGCAAGCCTTAAGTCTTCTGCAGCGAGTTCGAACGGCATTGCGTCTACAAAGCATTGTTCTGCGGAGGCAATAAGCTTACGCGCTGCTTTGAGCGAGAGCAGATGTCTCTCGCGTGCGACAAATGCGCCCTCGACCATCGAATTAAACCCAATGGCCTCCTTTAGTGCCTCGCGAAGCCCATCAATTCCTTCGTTTAGCTTTGCACTTAATGTAATCGTATCGAGCGTTGCCGGGACTCCCTCTTGTTCTTTTAACAGAGTAGGCACGTAGACAGTGCCAGCGCCTATGCTCGCCCCCGGTGTTAAATCGGCTTTGTTAAACACAACGAGGGTCTTTGCGAAGAGACCGGGTTCATCTAATAACAATTGCGGAATGAGTGACAGTGAGAGCTCGTGGCCATTGTCCACTTCGTCTGTTTTAACAGATTGCTGTAAGGTTATTTCTACCGCAGTGCTGTCTATGACCAAGAGAATTTTGTCGCTTTGTCTTACTGCCTCGCCGGCTCGCCTTATGCCTTCCTGTTCGACGACGTCGTCGCTGCGTCTAAGCCCAGCGGTGTCGGTAATATGTACAGGCATACCCTCGATTTGAAGGCGCTCTGACAACAGATCACGCGTAGTACCTGCTATCGAGGTTACGATAGCCGACTCACTCCCAAGGAGTGCATTGAGTAGGCTAGATTTTCCAGCATTAGGCTCACCCGCAATAACAACGTGCATGCCTTCCTTTAGCAACATACCTTGGTTGGCTTGAGAGAGCGCGAGGGAAAGGGTTTGGGTGATTTCTCGAAGACCTTCTCTTACACGAGATTCGGTAATGATATCGATGTCTTCATCACTAAAGTCGATAGCGGCTTCGATGTTGACGCGAATCTTGGTCAGCTCGGCCACTAAATGATTCACTTTGTTCGAGAATTCACCGCTTAGTGTTCGTATTGCTGATCGCGCGGCCTGCGCTGAGTTAGCGTCAATAAGGTCGGCTATAGCTTCTGCCTGGACTAGATCAATCTTGTTGTTTAGAAAAGCTCGCTCTGAAAACTCTCCAGGATTGGCAAGCCTAACATCTAGATTGAGTACACGCTCTAGCAGTAGTTTTTGAACACTAGGTCCGCCATGACCCTGAAGCTCGAGCACATCCTCGCCAGTAAACGAGGCTGGACCTTTAAAAAAAAGCGCAATGCCTTCGTCAATACTGTCGCCGTGTTCGTCTTTGAATCTTGATAGGTGTGCTGTTCGCGGGGTTGGATCGAAATCGAGAATTTGTTTAGCAACAGTGCCCGAATTCGGTCCCGATACCCGCACGACACAGATTCCGCTTTTACCCGGTGCTGTGGCGAGCGCTGCGATGGTATCGGTAGTGAGATGATTCACGTGGCTTTTCGACAATAAATTAGCTAACTCTTTTTGGCTTCGTACTGCGCTTCGATTTTGCGCGTGATATACCATTGTTGCAGTATTCCTAGCGCCGCATTGGTGAACCAATACAGAACGAGTCCCGCTGGAAACCAAAGGAAAATACCAGTCATCATAATGGGCATAAGCTTCATTACTTTCGCCTGCATAGGGTCAGCAGGGGCTGGGCTTAGTGATGTCTGTAGGAACATCGTTCCGCCCATGAGTAAAGGAAGAATGAAATAGGGGTCTTTGACGCTGAGGTCAGTTAGCCAAAGCATAAACGGCGCATGCCGGAGCTCGACGCTTTCGAGAAGAACCCAGTAGAGTGCGATGAATACCGGCATCTGTACGAGCATCGGCAAACAGCCGCCAAACGGATTGATCTTCTCTTTTTTATACAGCTCCATGGTGGCCTGCTGCATTTTTACGCGGTCGTCGCCGTAGTTCTCTTTCAGCTTCTGCATCTTCGGCATCACCCGGCGCATACCTGCCATTGACCGGTACTGGGTTTCCGAGAGTTTGTAGAATAGAGCCTTCACGCTCACTGTTAAGAGAATAATTGAGAATCCGTAGTTACCTATGAACTGATTGATCTGTGTAAGTAACCAGTAAATCGGCGCGGCTAAGAACCAGAGAAAGCTGTAGTCGATTGTTAGATCTAAATTTTCTGAGATTTCGGCTAACTTATACTGGTCTTTTGGCCCTGCGTAGAAGCGCGTGCTGTAGGTCGCAGTTTGGCCAGCAGGGACCGTAATTGCTTCGCCGGTAAATTCGCCAAAATACTGTCCGGCGTTGTTCTTGCGCGTTGTAAAGTTATTTTGAGATTGCTCGTTAGCTATCCATGCACTTATAAAATAGTGTTGGCTGAATGCCATCCACCCGCCTGTTGTGGTGTTGGTATTGGCGCCGTCGTCATCGATGTCATCGAATTCGATTTCGTAATAGGGATCATCGAGAGTGGTGGAAACGAACCCAAGATAGGTGCGTCCAAAACCACCCGCGTTGCTAGGGTCATCAAAATTGCTGCGTTTGATTTGTCCGAACGCGTTTGCGCGCCATTCAGAATCTGAGCGGTTATTAATGAGATAGCTGACATCGATAACATAACTGTCTTTGGCAAAGCTAAATCGTTTGATTACCTCGACACCGTTGTCTGTGGTGAGCGTGAGATCGACATGGAGTGTCTGTTGACCAGCGCTTAGTTGATAGTCGGTTTTAGCGACGCTATAACGCGCGCGATTGTCGCTGTCGATACCGTCTCGCCCGATTAACCCGCTTGGAGCGGTGTAGGTTTGACTATCGCCGTTGCTAAGAATGACAAAAGGATCGGCACCAGGTTCGAGGGCTTTTAAGTATTTAGGTAGCGCGAGGTATTCGATGTCTCCGCCTACCGTGTTGATGCTAAGGACGAAGTTGCTGGTGGTGATATTGACGAGTGTTTCAGGCGCCGGATTTGTAATGGCGACGGTGGGTTGTCCTGGCAGAGTTGGGACATCAGCGCTCACGTTTGCTTGCGCTGGCTCGAGCGAGGTGACCGCGGGTACGTCGCTTTGCGCTATTTGCGGGAATTGTGTTTGTGTTGTTGGTTCGGCGCCGCTCGCCTGTTCGATTGTCTGTGGGTAGTCTTCCTGCCACTGAAGTAACATTAGGTAGGTGACTAGTGCGAGTGCGGTATAAAGGCCTAAACGTATAAAGTTCATTCGTGTCTACTTGTCTTTTAGTGAGTATTTTCGCTTTGTACGGTTAGTGCACTAGCGTTCTTGATCTACCGGTGGAACGAGATCCACCCCTCCCTCATGCCATGGGTGGCATTTGCTTATCCGCGTGACGCCTAGATAAGCACCCTTTAATGCGCCATGAATCCTAATTGCCTCTGCTGTGTAATGTGAGCAGGTCGGGGCGAAGCGACATTGTTGGCCGATGAACTGGCTTAGGGTTAGCTGATAAAAGCGTATGAGCAGCAAAAACAAAGGGCTAAGTATTTTATTTACTGCGCGATTCAGTGGCTCAATCAGCCGCTTCGTTAGCCGCTTTATAAGGAGGCTCATTTATGCAGGGTCTCTTGTTGCCTTGTTGCCTTCTTGTCTTTTTCCTTCGTGTCTCGTGCTTCGCGCGTGATTATGTCGTCTATAAGCTTGTTTATCATACTGCGTAACTCAACGGGCGGTAGTTTATCAGCATCCTTACGTGCTAGCACGACTATATCTATCAGCGGGATGTTAGCCTGATGTAGCCGGAAGGCTTCGCGCAGTGCGCGCTTGAGACGATTGCGTTGGACTGCTTTGGGGATATGTTTTTTGGCGATGACGAGCCCAATTCGCGGTCGTCGTGCCTGAGAGGCTGTGGCTAGGAACAGAAAGTGCTTGTTGGAGACTTTATAGCGAGAATGATCGAAAACCGGTTTGTAGTCTCTCGCATTTAAGAGGCGCGCGGTCTTTGGGAATGCTTCTGTAGACATTGTGCCCCCATGGTCTGGGTGGTCTTTGCGGGATCTTCCCTGCGAAGCATGTGCTTAAGTGACGTTACTATTTCGTTGCTTGCTATTCGCTAGTTGCCAGGTGTTCACTAACAAGTGGCACTAAGCACTAGTCTTGTTTCTCGAACTTACCGAGTGCACCGAGTTTTGCATTGAGAGAGTCGGGGCGCTTTTTTGTTAAGGCGCTTCCCGCTGCTCTCTACAATTAGCTTTACGCAGATAGCTTTGCGCGGCCTTTAGCACGGCGACGGTTGATAACAGCGCGTCCACCTTTAGTTGCCATACGAGCCCGGAATCCGTGTGTACGTGCGCGCTTGATAACGCTTGGTTGGAATGTTCTTTTCATGACTTACACCTAAATAATTAGTGGCGTCTGAGCTACGTGGCTAAGTGGCGACGTGGCGCGAGCCGAGTAAACAAACAAGGCAACAAGATTGTCGTTGTTCGAATTCTTTTTCTGTTTTGCGCGGCGCTTAGCGTACGATGAGGTTAAACGCGCAGACCTTGCCCTAAAACAGCCTTGCCCTAAAACAGAGGGACGCGAATAGTAGAGCCTTTGAGGCTAAGATGCAATGGCTTGTTTCGCACAAAAAGCCCCTGATTCAAGGCACCTACGATAGAAGCTTCTTTCACTTCCTCCTCTG
>Ga0233426_10001324_pt1 | contig 23202 bp, 23 predicted proteins | sample SI_118_April2016_6_FD_179875 | JGI IMG/M metagenome (GOLD analysis project Ga0233426, IMG submission 179875) | Seawater microbial communities from Saanich Inlet, British Columbia, Canada - SI_118_April2016_10_MG | ecosystem: Environmental > Aquatic > Marine > Inlet | place: Canada: British...
GGCTTCCTAATGCATGGTGGTACACACAAAAAAGGTCAGAAAGTGACAGAAGTAGAATTGCAAAATTTGTTAGATGAAATTTAATTATATATTTGTTTTTTTATTGTTTTTTTATTGTTTTTTTTTAATTTGTTAGATGAAATTTAATTATATATTTGTTTTTTTATTGTTTTTTTATTGTTTTTTTTTTAATTTGAATTCAGTTGATGTTAACATGTACAATATGACTGGTACAAGTTTTTAAGGTCTGAGCATTGTTTGTCACTTGGGGTGTTCTCAGCACCAACATCGGACCCTCCGATAGTAACTTTAATGTCGTAGTCGCACACAAATTTGTCGCTTATTTCAGAACAAGTGGCGTTGGGAACACTAAAATCTGATATAAAGCCGACATTATCCCAGCATTGTTCGATGGCAGCACTGTAAGTTGAACCACTCGACGAGCATTCGCAGAGGTTATTGTTAGGTTGTGCAGAAAATAGAAGACGTTCGTCACAGCTGCACAGTAAGAATGCAACAGATTGCGTTGGTACACATGTAGCCCCCGACGAGACAGTGTCACTGGCACTGGCACTGGCTACTTTAAACAAAGAACTTTCGTCCTTCAAGCATTGTTTTGAGTCATCATCCCAAGTCGAGTCAGTCCGACATGTGCACACAGACCCTCCTGATACATCAGTACATATCCCTCCAGGTGATGGTGGTCCAACCACTGCTGTTGGTGCAGTCTCAAACGTGGCCGGACCGCCGTCAAAAGCGTCTAAAAACGGTGATACATCAGAAGTATCTTTTCGACAGGCGCATTGTGTGGTAGACCAACCTATGACACCACCGCATGGTGTTTCGGAGGTGGTCAATGTATTTAATTTAAGCCGCGGCCCACCGAGATAACAACCAGGCGCGTTGTTAGATTCAGAAACGATCACACTAACAACACGTGGTGTATAAATGATATCTCCATTTATGGATTGCAAGGCCAACGCCTTCGCTGCCTCCTCGCACTCATCTACACTCGTAATCAATTGAGCTTGAGCACACTGTCCAGACTCTTTGTGTTCAAACTTATCACTAAATGTTTCTGCTTTTGTTTTATAGCCATCTTCGGTGCCTCCTGTGATCGTTATAGTTGCAACTACAAAAGCATCCGATACCACAACATACTCCTGTTCGAGTTCAACTGTGACATCGTTTGCTTCTGCACCAATGTACTCTGCATAGGCTTTAGCTAATGCTTCAATTTTTTCTGGGGTGTTGTTATCTGCTGCAGTGATTCCTGCAAGAGTAAATGTGCTCACAGTTACGGTTGATGACAAGCGTCGAGCAGTAGATGGTGATGGTCCAACCACTACTGTTGCTGCAGTCTCAAACGTGGCCGGACCGTCAAAAGCGTCTAAAAACGGTGATACATCTTTTAGACAGGCGCATTGTGAGGTAGACCAACCAATGACATGGCCGCATGGTGTGGTGGAGGTGTTCAATGAATTTAATTTAAGCCACGGCCCACCGAGATAACAACCAGGCGGTTGAGACGATAGAGTTTGAAAGTCCCCAACACGAACTTCACGTGGTTCATAAAAACTTAAACCGTTGGTATTATTAAAGTCCAACGCCGCCGCTGCCGCCTCGCAATCTTCTGCACTCGTAATCAATTGAGCACACTGTCCAGAGGTAATTTTTTCAAACTTATCAGTAAATGATTCTGCTTTTGTTTTATAGTCATCTTCGGTGCCTCCTGTGATCGTTATAGTTGCAACTACCACACCCCTTTCCACAGCATCCACTTGTTCGAGTTCAACTGTGACATCGCTTGCTGCTGCACCAATGTACTCTGCATAGGCTTCAGCTAATTCGTTAAGTTTTACTGGGCTGTTGTTATCTGCTGCAGTGATTCCTGCAAGAGTAACTGTGCTCATAGTTACGTTTGACGTTCTTGCTATTGGTGTCTCACTGGCTAGGACATAGGTAGTATTGATGTTATAAAGTACATTTTTGACATTGGTATCTTGCTGGTTGGTTACTAGTGCACTGCTGTCATCTGTCGCAACTTCGTATATGACATTAGTGGCACCAGTAGAATTTGCATCAACTTTTGTAAATCTGATATCTTCTGGAGTAACCCCCAAATCAGCTGCAATAGCCACCTTTAACGCTTCTAAGTTTTCCAGAATCTGAACTTTTGTGACACCACTAATGGTAAGTTTTGTGGAAACTACCTCTGCTTTGACAGCAGGTACCCAGAATTTGCCTGTGCTGCCTCCAATGCACTCATTGAGAAGGCTATTGTAAGTTGAACCACTCGACGAGCATTCGCAGAGGTTATTGTTAGCATCCCAAGTCGAGTCAGACCGACAGCTGCACACAGACCCTCCTGGTAGATCAGTACATATTCTACCATCAGATGGTTGTGGGTTAACCACTACTGTTGCATTTGTCTCAAACGTGGCCGGACCGCCATCAAAAAGGCTTAAAAACGGTGATACATCTTTTCGGCAGGCGCATTGATATTTAGCCCATGAAGTAGCAGCGCCGCAATCCGTATATACTTTCGGGTCTTCTTCTTGAAGACGGGTATTGAGCGCCAACTGTGTGGTTCCCATATAACAACCATAAGGGTAATGACGTACATTATTTGAGTAGGCTACCTCACGTGGACTATGAACAGTCATTGATTCAATGTTGTACCATTGGGGGTTAGGTCGTGTATTATGAATGTTCAACGCCCCCGCTGCCCTCTCGCACTCTGCTGTAGTCATAATGGGTATAGCACACTGTCCAGAGGTAATTATTTCAAACTCATCAGTAAATGATTCTGCTTTTGTTTTATAGCCATCTTCGGTTAGGCCTCCTGTGGTCGTTATAGTTGCAACTACAAAAGCATCCACTTCTTCGAGTTCAACTGTGACATCGCTTGCTGCTGCACCAATGTACTCTGCATAGGCTCCAGCTAATTCGTTAAGTTTTACTGGGCTGTTGTTATCTGCTGCAGTGATTCCTGCAAGAGTAAATGTGCTCACAGTTGCTGTGACAGCAGGTACAGGTACCCTGAATTTGCCTGTGCTGCCTCCAATGCACTCATTGAGAAGGCTATTGTAAGAACCAATGCAACCACATTCTCCATTCGATAAGACAGCACCATTAATGCATGCGCAACTAAGGACATCTCCGTTGGAGGTGCAATTAGCCAGTGGAGACATTTTCATCTTATATGAATCAGACGGTTTTACAGTATACACTGTTGTTTTGGACATGTCACCAATAGCTATTGATTTACTCAACCCCAATGCACCGTCCAAACCAATACCAATTGACAGACTATTGGAGAAATTTGCATTTCCAGTCAGGTCTTCACCTACTTTTTGCCATGGGACTGCAGACTTCGTGAAAATATTTTTCATTGTGGTGTCTACATTTGCAATGGATTCAGTAACTGTGTCGTTGACTGTTGCTTCTGCATACTTCTCACGTAAATATACACGCACCAAATCACTCTTTGAACCAATGGCCAGTGTTGTTCCATCAGAGGACAGGGAGACTACATTACCAAAATTTTTGTCATTGTTAGTTCCGGAAAAAATTCCAATATTTGTCCAGGCTGGGTTTGACATACAAAGGCACCTATTTCTTGAATTAGCAGACCCCCCGTTGCACCAACCAATGGCATTTTCATACGTATTAAATCTCACCTGTTGGTCATTTGTTGCGCCGAGGCCATATATACGACACCCTCTTGGAGAGAGTTGGTTACTACCGAACACGGTGTCACCTTCTATTTTTCCAACTGCCACAGTGCCATCATCTATATAATACATACTGGGACCCAAGTTTTGTGGCCAAACACATTGGTCCTCATGCAAAATGGGATAGTCTTCCATGTGATGATGAAAGCCGTTGGTCTCCCCAGTATTACCCGATCCAGTGATATCAGTTTTGGTTATATCACCACATCTTCCTTCATTCCGCCAAACTGGTTCACCTTTAAATCTTTCATAAACATGTACTTCCCCCTGCGATGGCGAAACTGTCATAGTAGGATATGTCTGTTCTTCAATATCATCATTTTCGATATAGGTCCCCCAGTAGTTTGAGCCGGAATAGTACGCGCCAGTAAACCCCAAGTGTGGACAGCCAACAGCTATGATGCTCCCGTCGTAAGACAGGGAGACTGACCATCCGCATGCAGCTGCTGCACGCTGAATCGTATTAATTCCATCACGCTGTCCGTGCTCGTGGATTGGTTCATTACCACGGATCGGTATTATATCGTCACCCACTGGTGTACCCCAAACTCCCTCTTCGTTTTGACTGAAGACACGGACTCTTCCATTATTTGGTTCACTGACTGCTAGCACCTTCCCATTCCCTGATAGAGATAATGAATAACCAAATAGACTTTCATAAAGAGTTCCTTCGTTGACTGGAAACTCCCGCCACTTGTCTTTGTCTGTCGTAGACCCTCGGGATGACTCGCGGAGCCGGCTTATGGTTCCATCGTCTTGCATTCGTTGCCATTGATTGTTGCCGTCAGCATCATACTCGAACAATACCACTGTGAGTCTATCGGGTACACCAACAGCTATTCTCTTCCCGTTGTCGGAAAGGGAAATTACTCTAGTACCACTCTCTTTGTAGTTATGTTGATTGTCCTTTGTATATCCAACTGCAGGATAGTTGGTGCTGCCTAACCCTATTCCACAGGCTGGACACGAATGGAATGGAACAGTCATATACGGCAGTGGGAACATGTCCTCAACTTTCGGGGCATTTTTGCAGAGGCATGCTGAATTTTGGTACCCGTAAGTTGAACCACAATTATTTATCCCATAAGACGTCGTTTGTTCCCACAGTTGATGTGGTTCATATTGGGAATTCGGTGTTATTGGTGAGCCTGTATTATAATTGCCTATTTTACCTTCAAAAGACCCTTCGCCACTTCGCTCGACATGCCCCTGCTCTACAAAACATCCCAGTGGATACGTATTTTGTTCATTGGAGCCTGTCTCACATACGTGCTGACCTTCGTTTAGGTGCACCTTACAAAATTCCAGGGTACTTCTCTCGCTCCAACCCTCATGTTGTATTGTACTTTCTTCCGTCCCATAATATTCTTCGAGTGCTGTTTTACACTCATCTCTTGGTACCAAATTGTCTTGCGGGCCGTAAGTTCTTGCACAGTAACCAGATGTCTTTTCTCTGTAGTTGTTTATCTCAGTATTAATATCATCACCCATTTTGTTCCAGGCAGTAGTGTTGTACTCGAAAACCTGTATTTTTCCTTTAACATTAATGGCTACAATGTTTCCGTCCCCCGACAATGAGACAGTGGATGCAAAATTGTCTTCATTTTCTGTATTTTCAATGTCTAAACCGAGTTTGATAGAATATGCACCATTATTGTCTTTTCTGTAGACAGTCACCCCACTGAGACTACCTGTAGCCATTGTTGTCCCATCAGTTGATATGTCATTCGATAGACCATTTGAGATTGTGCTTTTCTTGACCCATTCATGTTGATCATTTGCCGCATTCGTAAACAATATCATCGTAAATAATGTGACTACAAATAAAAGGATTAGTTTCATTTTGTGTTAATCTAGTGCCCTTTTATACTGATATTTTATTAATTAAGTTGACTTATTTTACAAATATTTGTTATATATATAGAAGCTGAATGTCAGGTGAAGAAGTATGTTTTTTGTTCGACAACGAGGCAATCATTGTGGTCTGCATGCGATTCAAAATATGTTCAAAACCGCTGCAGTGACAGCAGAAGATATGCACAGTGCCTGTGAAAAAATCAACACTGATACAGGGGACCCTATTTTAAATCATGAATCGTTGGGTGGAGACTGGTCTGTCGAAGCTATCGTCACCGCCATTTGTCAACAGGGGTATGATGTCTACCGAGCAGTACAATCACGTGAGCAACGGTGCTGGTCTGGTGCATCGATTGAAGAGCTGTTGACACAGCAGCAGTTTCGAGGAATAATACTTCACCAACCTATGCGTCACCACTTTGCCTGTATCCGTCCTGAGAATGTCGACGGCGATGTACAACTGTATTACGTTGATTCTCAGTCCACAGGTCCGATTCGTATTTCACCGAGGCTGGCAGAACGACGATGTCTAGCACTTGCCTATTCTTGGGAACCGTACGTGGTCATGGGTGACGAAATGGACTACGTTGCGCCCAAAATCTCCATTATGGAAGCCTCAGCAGTTCTGAAAGAGCGTCCGCGTGTGCGTCCGTCAACAAAGTTCATGCAGGACTGGGAGGCTCTCGAGAACATGTCCAAAAAACAAAAAGTAGAAACACAATAAGATGTACTGCGGAATATGTTTTGTGTGGTTTCTGGTCAGCACGGCACAAGGGACAAGTAGGATATTTTTTCTGCATAAATACCAACTCTCTGTTCTTCCATTTCGACCAACAATATTTACAGAATTGGTGGTCACAATCTAATGTGACCACATGACGTCGTTGCTGATAACAAATAGAACATTCTATCATGTTACACTAAGTATCTTTTATTTATATAGTATAATTATAGTTAAAGGCTCTGGTCCCAACTTGTTTGCACTTCTTTCCAAATAGGAAAGTTGGACACGCCAAAGCACCGCCGCTTGAGCACTTTAATTTTGGACTGCATCACTTCAAAAGACACGTTTTTATGACGAAAGTTTTCCAAGACTTCCACACATAGATTCCAATACGACTGATTGAACGGAATACGCCACATTCTGGTCAACAAGGGCGTCCAAACCACAAACAAAGTCTCTGCCGTTTTTTGTGCCGCCATTTCTTGGTGTATCTGCATCATGTAGTATGGTGCTGGTATTTTCCATTTCTTCAACACAACTGCACGCATTTCCTCTGGCGTTTTACCAATACCACCAGCAGGGCATTTGATTTCTACATTGGCCCACCAGTCTGGTGTTTTGTCGTCGTGCAATACAACAAGAGCACCATCCGGAGAAGCGGCGTAGACATCATCAATTGGCATCATGGGACATTCGAAAAAATGAGAGTTCTGTATATGGTCAACAATGACCTCAACGGCCGAGTCTTCATGTTTACTACCCCAGGCCATGCGTGATTTAGCAACGTCGTCAAAATTCTCGACGGTTGTACCAAACCATTTTTCCAATATCTCGTCCCAGTCACTCTCTTGTTTGAAATTAAAGTAGAGGTCGGACGGCTTTGAACCAGTGATGCGACCGATTCTTCCATCCAACCATTCTTGAGAACCTTGTTCCGGTGCTGCTTCCAGACCTTGAGCTTTTAACGAATATATGTTACGAATACTCATATTTAAACCAACTGGACTTTCTAAACCAATAAAGAATGGACCCGTCATATTCCTTACATACTCGTATTCACCAGCCCAAAGTATCCAAAATCAAAAAGCGCAAACGTCGAACAGTACAGTTGGCAACAGATAACTACAGAGCACACAAATACAGCTGCTATGAATGCCATGCAGACGTGTATTTTTTACCAGGACATGAGCTAGTGTGTTCGCAGTGTGCTTCGCGCATCGTTGAGAAAAAACCAGACACACAGCAGAAACGCACTATTAGTGCTCGTTAGGTACAATTAATCTTTATCCGGACTTTCCTGTTCCTGTAATTTTTGCACAGCTTTGTCATAGTACACCTTACCTTTTTGTGCCAAGAGTACAAGCTCATCCAAGGTTGGTGGAGCCAATGGTGCGGAAGGTACTGACCGAGCAGCAATCCAACCAACAATTGCACCTGCTGCGAATTTCAACATTTCCAAAAGACAAAGACTTTAAATACTGTCCTGGTCTAACTGGTCATATTCCGGTCTGAGCGTACAACAGCAGCAGAGTAGACACCAAATAGTTTGGAACAACCATTTCAGCCGAGCTACTATGCACAACACACAGAGTACAACCATAACTAGGCCCACAATTCCTGTGACCTGTAACCACTGAGGCAAGTCGCCTAAAGTGACCTCTTGTAGGAGTGACATTGACAATAACTGTTCAGAATTTATACAGTGAAATAGAAGAGTAAGACATTTATTCTGTATCTAATTGTTGTATTTTCTGCTGTAGTTCTTTTGCATATTCTGTCAAAAATTCCGACCTGAGCAGCAAATCTGATTCGTGCAATGGTTGTCGAGTGAGTGGGTCCGTTCCTTTCGACTTGACCCAGGTCAACAGTTGTACCCTGTCGTAGTAATGATTGTTGACAGGTGTCTTGACTAAATCTGCCGAGTAGTCCTGTGAAATTGGACAGCGCAACATGTGTGTAATGTCGTCCCAGTGTGGTTGGCTCTCGTATTTGTTTTCTAGTTTCGTCATGATTGAACACAATGCTGATGTGACATTTGCCACTATGGCTTCCAAAATCATGTTGGGCACTATCGTCTCGCACAACTCGATAGCTTTGTCCGCAAATTTTTGCTGTCTAGGTTGGCGAATCATGAAACGACATACATTTTGCGACACAGTTGTCCGAACATCATTCAACAAAATTTCAACGTGACCAATTCTAGAATGCGCACAGGCATGCTCCAATGGTAATCGTGCATTCTTTAATTTGACATTGGGGTCAAGACCACGATTCAAACATATTTCCAGATAGTAAGCAGGGACGTCCATCAAGACATCCATTTGCGATGGCGGTATAACATCAACACGATTGACAACTTCCTTAAACAACTGCTTATGTTGCCGTCGAATAGCAGCCGACATGCAGCTAGTTGACAGGGTGCGCGCCAAGTCAATACAACTAAGGGCGGAGCGGACATGCAGACGGGCGATGATGTTGACCCACTGTCTATCCGACGGCACATAGCCTAATTCAAGAGAGCGTTTCAACATTGTTGCATCATTCTTCTTTAATGCTTTGCGAAAACGTAGCTCCAATCTTTGATTACGTGCAATCAGCGCAGGCGAAGAGGCGGGAGGCGAAGAGGCGGGAGGCGAAGAGGCGGGAGCCAACTCGGCAAAAGGTCTGCGGTCAATGTTTTTACCATGTACTATGGTTACAGGTTTGGTCAAAGAATCATCTTCAGACATTTCGGTCTGTATGCCCCCGAGGAGCATTTGTGTATCTCCAATAAGTGCTGTTTATATAGTATTAAATCTTATATATCCAAAATGGATCAGCAATATCACGGCCAATAAGTCATTGATGGAATTGACTATTATTGAACGTCAGCATTATATTTTATTGGTCAATATACAGCAGACAATGAACTGTAATGATACAGAGTTTGGTCAGACCCTATATTACTACAGGTCTGCAGCAACAAAGTCACTGGACATTCGTGATAAAATGATATCGTGCAAATCTGCTTGTCATTTGTTGCAGTGGTGGATGGACAAAGCATATTGTTTACAACCGGCGGCAAATTCATTGCTGCACAGTCTCAAAAAATATACTAAAAAGAGACCCAAGCGTGCAATGAGTCGGTCACTGAGAATTGAGATAGCTTTTCAACAAGAATATGCTTGTAATTTGTGTGGATTGTTTCCAATACCGCCAACCTTTGAAGTGGACCATATAATCGAGTTACAAGATGGTGGTCAAGATATAGCTGAAAACCTACAGGCAATTTGTGTCAGTTGTCACGCAGACAAAACTCGACGAAATCGTCTCAGTAAAAATCCTATATTTCAATCCACGCCTAAACTACCTCAAGATGTTGCAGTGTTTTCCAAATATTTCCACCAACCTAGTGTATAAAAGTTGTCATTTTACTGACTAGTATGATTATTGTCGCAATTGACCCAGGACTTCGGAATCTCGGTTGGTCCTTGTACGATACAAGGGCGGAAACTTTTTTAAATTTTGGCTGTTATGATTTGCTGGCAGGTCAACCTAAAAAAATGCATACCAAATATGCACACTTGGTCAAAGTATTTGTCGATGCTTCTCGCGATGTCTTTGCAAAAGCAGATGCTGTCTGTATTGAAATCCAGATGGCTGCCAAGTTCAAAGTCATCACTACTGCCTTTCAATGTTTTTTCTGGGACAAAGCCCACTTAGTCTCTCCAAAATCAGTTCGGCATCATTTTAATATTTCGACAGGGAATTACGCAAAAAACAAAAAGGCCTCCATTGCTATTATTCCGACCCTGAGCATTCCAGCAAAGAATAAGAAATTATTTGAGAGTTTTGACAATAAAAAAAGAGATGACGTTGCTGATGCCATGTTGATTGCGCTCTACTGGTGGCAAGTCCATGAGGTACCACCTACCAAAAAACGTAGAAAATAATTTAAAGCACTGATACCACGAGGATAATTATTTTGAACTTTCAATCTCTACTTTACAAAGATCATTTTCATTGATCTTGTAGTGTGTTAACCAATCCATGTATGCTTGTTCAAGCCATTTTTTGCGCTTTGTGGTCAGCAACCCAGAGGGAAGTTGTGCATTGCAAATAGAAAGATGATGAATGTTGAAGTTGTGGCGCCGCCATAGCTGGCCATTTCCATCGTAAGTCAGATGTCCATTGTCCAGGGCTCTGTGTATTTTCATATCCAAAAGCAAACCGTTAGAAGATTCACAGTGATGGATATCGCGAAACGGAACAAGATGTGCAGCCTCCAAAAACTCTTCGTTGTTTTCCCCGGTTGCAGGACAGGACGATGCGAATTCATCGAGTAGTTCCTTCCGCATCTTTGGTTGACCGTTTCGGCTGATACATTGATAGACTCGAGTTTCCTTTTTCAATTTTTGAAATTCTTCCAATATTTGTTTTGATAGAGCCTCCGCTTGAGCCTCTTTAATTTTTTGCTTCTTGTTGTCATCTAATGTGTGGTCGTCTCTTTTTCGTTTCTTATGGCCATTTACTATTTTGACGGCGTTTTTCGCTATCTTGACTATTGATAGACAGAGATATTCCCATACACAGCGGCTACATCCACACTTGTCTTTAGTTTCATAAATTTGATCCTCCAAGTTGTCTGGAATCTCGAGGATATTCAGTCGGTCAACTGACAGTTGTTGTTTTTTTGCATCATTTACTATGTGTTTTGCTGTTCGTAATAGATTCTTGAATGTTTGATAAACTAAACACGTCATCTTGTTGTGATTTACTATCGATGAATGTTGATTTTGGAACGAAATGTTATGTTCAGTTTGTAAATAGAGTTTGAATTGATTCAACTTTGAGAGAGGATGTGTCAAAGTATAGCCATTACCAGGGTCACCGTGTAAATTACGAAAGTCACCAGCAATAGCATGTATTTCTGACAAATTTAGATTCAATGTTATTTTGAGACCATCCATCAATTTTTTACCTTTTAGTTCAGCTTTGCCATTGAATAAAGCTCGAGCGTGTTTAAAAATTTTTTCTTTGTTTTCTTTCGATAGAGATTTTCGTTTTTTATCCGAAAAATCATGAATATACTTTTCGAACAGTTCCCAATATTCTGGCAGTGTTTGTGGTTTATTATTCTCAATCATAAGATTGAATAATAAAGTTGCCTTCTCAGTGTCCTCCGTGTTGAGTCCACCACAAGAAATACTTGACGTCCAATCCAAGACTGTTTTATTACTATCAAATTCATTGGTATCCATCATCAACAACGTTTTAAACATTTCGTTCGCCGTCGTCACTTTTAAACTGGAAGAACTGGAAGAACTGGAAGACTCGTCAGTAATAACCGGAAACACAATGGTTGCTGTTTTGCCCTGTTGGTACCGCATACATCTCATGGCTGTTTGGATAATCTGCATCTTTGAGTAACGTATATCGACAAAAACGACCGATTTCAATGTTGGTATGTCTGTACCCACGGTGCAACAATTCACGACGACCAAACATTCCCAATTGTCATTGTTTAATATTTTACTACGTTCAACCGTCTTGGTCTCGCCATCAATGTACTTAACATTAAGTCTTTTTTGTTTCAATTTTTTTTCCATGATTCGTGCACCATTTCTGGTCGAATTGACCACCATCATTTTGCCCAAACGTTTTCTGTTTGAAACAATATGTTCCACAAAAATCTCATGACGATTGCCAGAAGTAACTCCAATGGCGTTTAAAACTGCTGGTGCGATAATTTCAGCGGTCATTGCGTCACTAACAGTGTATGTATAGTCGGGCGTTATTGTAGATGGCAGTGTAGCGGACAGTTGAATGTGAACACAGTTGGTACAAAACAGTTCTATTTTGTCCCTGAATTTTCCTTCGTTGTTAATATGTGCCTCGTCCGTGAATACACAGCCGATACGTTGATTGGCAATGAGTTTGTAGAGATTAGCTGCCGAATTTGACACACACACCACCATTTTGAAGCTATCTACATTTTTGAGATGATTCTCGCCATCAAAAACAGCGGCATTGCCACCCCACAGATTCATTGTGTGACATGTCTGAATTGCTATGTCTTTTCTTGGTACAAATAAGACCACTATGCCATTGTCTTTAAGTGTCATTGCGAACATCCACATCAGAAGTGTTTTTCCAGACCCACAAGGCATTTGTATCGCCAATTTCTTATCGTTATTGTTGATTTTCTCCATAATTTTTTGAAAACATGTTTCCTGACAATGACGATATTCATAACCGCTAGGCGGTGATGGGACAACGGTGCGGTTCGGTTTAAACTCGTTTTCAGAACTGTTTAAAATGGTCATAGAGGCCATTGGTATATTTGTCGAGTTGTAAGTAGACATGATAGTGCTGCACGGGTTTTGCTGCACGGGTTTTTATAAAAGGTTAATGGTTTATTAAATAGAATTTATTAGAGCCCGCGTAACTTATGTGAGATTTTATCACTAGACAGAGGCAATGACAAAAGCCACACATACCGTTTATTTCACAGCACGGCTCTCCACACAACGAAAAAATGAAATACTCCGGAATAGACTAGACCCGACATAACCATTCTAAATACTCTACAAAAATTTATTTATCCTGACCTAGTTTCCTTTGTCTCTGTTGTTCCTCAAAGACCGCAGAGATAATTTTGCCCATGTATACACTATTAAGGTCGCGTTTTGATATCATTTTTATCTGCAGGACGTCCTCAAACGATACTTTTTTGATGAGCTTACGACCAGAGATAAGAACATGATGTTCATCCTGTCGACCTTTGATAGATTGGAGCAATTCCCTCCCCGTCATTTTCGACTTTGGAAAGACATCATCTATAAAGATAATGTCGAAATGACGCGTAGACATTTGTGATATAGCCTGGTCAATGTTATCAACAGATATGATTTCTATCGGATGACCATGAACATTTGTATATTTGATAAGTTTCTTCAAATATATTGTATAGCCTTTGCTATCATCAATGATAAGAATAATGAGTGGATGACTCATATATTGTATCGATAGTCATTCGATAGTCATTCGATAGTCATTAACATATGAACTATAAATAATATAGTTGGAGCAGACCCGACATCATCACCTTTTACCTTTTTCTAACATTTGTGGAAACGATACTGCCAACCATTCGAACGACTCGCGCAGTGTGAGAATATTTTGATCAAAAACTTTGTTTGTTTTTTTCCATTGTGTAAAAAAGCGTTTGAGCCAATGTGCAGTGTGTTGCGGTAACGACCCCTCTTTGTATCGCACAATTCTGCTAAAACGGTCAATGACATTTTTGTGGGCACTGAGTTGAAATTCACGCTCTGTCAGTACGGCTGCCGCCTCTTTGAGTGCGTCATCTTCGAGAACGTCTGTTTTTCGCATTGAGTGCAGAGCTTCATTGCGTAAATCGAGAACTGATTGTTGCTGTTGCAAGACTGTATTAATCCAATCGGTGACATGTTTGGTGATTATTGTCGACTGTTCTGGTCCAGTCCACTCCTTTTCGACGATTGTGCACACTTGTTGCAATAAAGCATAGTACTGTTCTTTTTGCTGAGATAATGTAGCATTGGACTTTGAAATGGAGGCCAGCATTGACCAATGGTTGGAGGGTGTGGTTTTGCGTTTTTTCTTTGGTGGCATTCTTGCTGGCATCATGTCATGTTTATAATCCTCTGAACTGAATCCAGAATTATTGCAACAGTCGAAGTCCGAGCAATGGTATCAAGTCAAACGCATGACATACTAACATCAGTTTCCACAAATTCGTAAAATTGGTACCAGTGATTCCAAACATAGAGGTCAATAACGAGCCCCACTCGGACGAAACAACTCCACCGATATTAGTGATAGACATTAATAGTGCGTACAGAGTGCCTTCGACACCCACTGGGCATACGCGAGCACCGAGAACAACCATGGGCATCGTAATAAACTGCCCGACTAGTGTAATGACAATTCTTTCAATGAGAGCAAAGACAAAATCAGGAATGCCAATAGTGCGATTTGTATGTAGTACTAACAGCAAGAGTGTATTTTCCAGTACAAACGACAATATCAAAGCCCATTTGAAAATGGTTCGAAAGGGTACATCACGTAGATACTTTTTGTAGATAAAAGTGCCAAAGATGGCAACCACATGTCCCAACACATCCAAGGTGCCGAATTCGTCCGGTGTGAACTGGAGTTCTTTCTGGTAGAAAAAAGTCAGGACACTACCGTAACCAGGAGTGACACAAATTAGAAACAAAAAAAGGGCCGGTCGGTGCACAGTAGGTTGACGCACTGCTGCTGTTAATTTCGAACCTGTGATTCGCCAGTTGACAGAGGTGGAACTATCTGTTTCGTGTATACACAACGACAACAGAGCTATGGTCACTGGTATCATGGAATTCAAATGAAACACTTGGACATGCCCCAGTTTGTCATACGCCAGCGCGCCGAAAATAGAAGCCGATAACCCACCAGCAAAACGCAGCATCCACGAATAAGATTGAATGACGCCTTTGTTTGCTTCTGATTCTGAACGAGCAATTTCGACAAGCAGCGAATCAGCCATGACATCTGCGAAACAAAGTCCTAAAGAGGACAACGTCATGACCAGTGTCACAATAAATTCATCATGGGGACAAAAGGGCAGAATTATCCACATAAAAGATGACAACAATGCCCCCATAGTCATGTACGGTCGACGACGATAACCAAGGACGGGATAGGAATCAGAAATAAAACCGTACAATGGTTTCAGGCACCAGGGTATACTAACAATGCCAAAGATGGCTGCCATTTGGGCGGGGGTGACCCAATCCATCATCCAGTAACGCATAGCAATCGATGGAAATTGAAAACAAAATCCGAGTAAAAAGTAAAAAAAAAGTAATGGTAAATGTTTCATAATGTTTATTGCTTCCTCTCAAATAGTTCCGTATGGGTCAATGTTGTGGATTTCATCAAGTCTTCTTTGCACCAAGCTTTGGTGCCATTATATTGCCAGTACACAGTGCCTGTTTTTTCACATTCGATTCTGCAAATAGAGTCTGGAGCAACAGTTGGGGCCAATTTGTGCTGAAGGTAATACGACATTTGAAACTGGAGACGAACCTTTATACATCTAAAAATTAGTGGGTCGGATAATTTCCTGACAATACAAATCAGTAGTGGGTAAATCAGGAAAAGTCATAAAGATGATTTTCTTCAACCAATTCATACAAGCAGCACCTGCTTTTGTCAATCGTATATCAAAAGTAATGGCCGTCGGTGAAGTTTTGATAACGTAGCTGCCATTATTGAGCATTCCCTGAACTACTTCGACCATTGCCCGTTCACCATTTTCGAGTAAGACTACAACATCACTGTGTGAATATTTGAGTTCCTGGTCGTCTCCAATAGTGTAAACACGACGAAATTCATGTGGTTTTAGTTTCAAGAGTTCAATACTATCCTGAGTAAAAATAATAGACATTCCAGTTTAATGTGGTTGTTTATATATGTTCATCGTCTGTTCGGCGCGCGCGCAGAATGTATACGAGCAAACATGTCAACCATTGCGTTTTGAATAATGTTTTGTATTTCTGCATTTTTAAAGCGTGGGTGCTGACGTCCAAGATACTCACGAACATATTCCGCATAGAGCATATCACTTTCGAGGACAAAGGTATCGTTGACATTGGATGGGCCAGAAATGTTGAAATTGTGAGACATTTTGAGGATTGACAACTCACGTTTATACTGCAGATTTTTAGACGGTGGCTAGTGATTTTGCATCAGACACACTCGATATTTGGTCATTTCAAGTTCACGTTTCAGTCGATTCGTTTCTCTGGACGAATTCAAAGCCAGCTTGCTGTAGGCGGTAGTGAGGACCTGGTTGTGCTCTTTTAAGATTTCATTCTCCTTGACAATCTCCATGTAGAGTTTACGAAATTTGAGCAAATGTGGCAGCAAAAATGCCATTGCCTCCTCCGCTGTTGGCGTTGTAGCCTTCAAACGCTTGTGAATGTGTTCCATTTCACAATCGAAGTCAGCTGAGCGCTTCAATGTCGGTGTTTGTCGTATCCTTTTTCGCGAATCGATAATGGTGCTACCATCGCGACCTCGTTTTGACATAGTGATATTCTATATTGGGTTCGTTGCCACAAATTAGAATAGGTCAAACGTATGTGAACTTTTTTTGGTATTTGATAGTTTGAATGTTGATGTTGCAGGTGAGTACTGATTGGTTGATGGCAGCATTATTGCCCCTCAAAAAAAAGGAGATTTTGCCTCAACTTGTGTGTGACAACCACCAATTATCCATCAAGCATTTCTACAATGGCGGAGCTGGCCTGCGTATTGTGTCGACCACATTGCCAGCTGCTGACAACATGTCTTTTGAAATCTCGGATAGTCTTCAACGTTTTTTGGCCTGTTGTTCGAGTTTCAGTAAGATTGAGTTGAAACTCGAACAACGTGCACTAACGTTGTCCATGGAAAGTCTCTGCAGTGCGTTACAATACAAGATTCCATACGTGAAAAAGGTCGAAGACATGGCCATGCAGCGCTCTAACCAAGATGTCGAGCTTCAAATACCAACTGAAGAATGGTTTCACATTTTCCGCACATTGCCTGTCAAAGGCAATGTTACTATTGGTTGCTGCGCGCGAAAACGTGCTGTCACATTGAAACATTCGAAGGGGAGGTGGGTGGGTGGTGTCCATGCCAAGTCGACTAGCAGCAAAACATTGGATTTTGAGTGTACAAGCGCAGTGGCAAAAGCAGTGTTCAAAGATTGTCAAATTACTGATACTTTTTCTTCGTTAATATTTATGGAGAACGGAGTCTTGTGTTGGATGTCGGGCGGGGTTACAGTCTATTTGGCTCCAAACATTGAATAAAAAAATCCATTGCTATTATTATTTTTTTATCGTATTAAAGAGATGACAGTCGACTAAATATGTCAAGACGTGCTGGAACTGGTGAAAACGAAACAGATAGAATGGTGTCTTCAGATATTGAATCTGGAAAAATGAAAACAAATACTATTTACGAATTGATGAAATTGCGCGAACTGCAATCGTTTGTCAGTAAAATATACTGGTTGGTTATTCTTTGCTTTTTTGCAGTAGGAGTAATAATGGCCTTGGTACTGTCCGATGGCACTTTTAGTGATGTTTTCATGGCAGAAAATTTATTGTCGTCGGTTGGTATTTCAATGTATGTATTGTTAGTAGCATTGATGGTGATGTGTAACAATCACAATGAAATGCGGGTGGTGCTATTGTTGACTATCTTGTTTTTCACCGGTTGTCTCTCAGGATTTATGTTGGCACTTCACTTACTCGATGTCTCCATCATCTTAAAATCCAGCAAAAACTAAAAAATATATTTTGTACAATCATTTTTCCAATACTCGAGTCCTGGTTGCCAGCCACGTTCTTCGAATATAGAACTCCCCTCAGCAATAATGTATAAAACAGTTGCTTTTCTTGATTCCAAGTTGCCAGTGTCTTCAAACACAATCTCTTGTCCCGACAAACGTGGTACACCCTCTCGAAATCCCTCGTCAGTGAGTAGCAATAAATCAAAACTTAAAATGTCAAGCCACTTGTACAACAATGCAAAGACTGAATGTACAGAATGTATTTTTGTTTTTTGAACCCATTTTTCGAATGAAGAATAGGTTGGCGTTGGATCACGCCGGTCGGACATCTGACCCATTCGACAGTGACACCACCAATGTGCATACGACTGTGGTAATGGACCAACGTCAATAATTCGAAACGGATCGCTGTTGTTGAAATGCACTCGGATGTATCTCAACATCTCTGGAACAGACTCATATGGAAACTGACGGTCTCCCAACCAAGTTCGCATTTCTGGTGTTGTAAACCAATCTGTCTGAACAGTACTAGTTGTCTGCATGATAAGTTTTCTGGTGTATTTAAATAATCAAATTTTGAAAGTAATGTTGTTCGTTGTCACTATTGCTGTACTGCTCAGTGGGTGGGCATGGTATGCAGCATTAGTACATTATTGGTTTCTATTTCTTTTATTATCAATCATTAGTATTTCTATTTTTGATATGCAACAGAATGTAGCCAATGAATTTTTGAACGCTGCCTACGACAAAATGAAACCAACAGAATGCTGCGCATTGGCAGAACATTTTAAATATCCTCGCTACGTTTTGCGGACAACAGTGGCACTTCGAGCATTGGCTGGACTTGGATCAGTTGCTGCTATCGTTATCACCTGGTTCTGTCGCACCGATTTTGCCAAAGGGAGTTATGTATTGGTCTCCGGGTCCTGGGGCACGGTGTCAGTTGTGTGGATTTTGTCCAGTGTTCCAATGATTGTGAGTCTGATGCAATGTGCTTCGGTCACGTCGGATGACATTATTATCCAGTACCGTAAAACAATTTCAGTTTGGATTGTACACGATGTTTTCTTGGGAGTGTTTTGGTTATATTTATCAGTCATGCTTTACGACTTGTCTGATGACAATGATGACAGTGAGTGGAGGACCATCTTTTTATCTATGATTTCTTGGCATATTATTATTTTAATACTCAAAGAAATATATACCCGACCACGACAGCAAGAGTCCATCTCAATCTGTGGTCCAGAAAACATCCAATTATGGCTGCGGTTTTTTCTTCTCTTGTCGTTTGTTGGCATGTATGTTGTTGTCTCATGGAGGATGCAGGATAATAATCTAATAGAGATGGGAATGCCTCTCTCTTCACTGATTCTGTTTGCAACGAGTGTCATGATAGGGTATTATTGCAAGAGCGATATTGTACAAGTTCGACCCACAGCAATTCAGAAAAGAAGGACATCTCAAATAAATAAACTACAATTTTAACACGAATAAGTTTATAAAAAAACAGTATATAAAGTTGTCTTCACACATTCAAATGTCTCGTCTTGCTTTTCGCTCATCAGAGCCAAAAACATTACCAAATATCGTCCCTACTACATCGCACCATATTGTCTTGGAAGCCACCATGCGCCCAGTGGGTGGCAACGATTACAACCCAACTCGAGTTGCAGAACAAGCAACCGTACTAACAAAATTACGCTCGAGCGGTAAAGATATATTCGAAATGAACGAAACGCGGCAGGTACAAAGCACTGGTACAACCTTGTACCAAACCACAGAAATGTATGGCACTTCAATGTCCATCGAAAATATCATCGAAACAATCAAACCCGCCGATTTAACATTGAGAGTCAACTTCAACCGGCCAGGGGCACATTCAAACACCACCTGTATGGGATTGTCTGCTACCATCTTGCAAAAATTGTTAAAAACAAAGGCAGACGCTGTTGGTAACAAAATTGCAGAACTCCGTGTAAATGCGGAAGCATCTGCTAAAGTACCACGGCACGGTGCTTTTTATGTAGCAATAACACAAAAAGGTACACAGCATTACTTGTCACATATTGACTACAAAATAATGACACAATATGATAAAATGTATCATGAATAACTCTTTTTATTTGCTAATTATTGTCTTCCTCTTCTTTCGATGGCGACTCATCTTTCGATGGCGACTCATCTTTCGATGGCGATGGTGCCTCTTTCGATGGTTCGGGCATAGACTCATAAGGGAGACCTGATGCGGTACAGGCGTGTTGTAGATAGGTTTCCCATGGCAATAATCCTCGTTCCCAATGTTGATGCATTGTATCAATACTGACAAAGGGGGAGACTGGGAATATAATTTCAACCTGTAATCTTTTTTTCAATGCATACATTTCAGCAACAGTACTTTCGCGTTTACGTTTCTTCGTTTTGCCCATTGCTTTAAGCATTTGGACTTTGATGTTTTCAGCGTAAATAAGATTGTAAATACGTTCGCATGTTGTCTGGACCAGTGTTTTCCATGCCATCACTGTTTTGTGAAAAGTTTGATGTGTTCCCTCTGAATCAGATTTATGTGGTGTATCAGACATGAACAAGGACCGAGGCACACCCATTGTGCCACAAATAATATCTTCATGCATTTTTAACTGTGCTACTAAATCACTACGTCCTGTTTGTGCGGGTATATTGACCAGTCGCTGACCTAACGGCAATGCCACCACATTTGCAAGGACATCGCCACCAGAGGACAGTGCACCACCGGAGCTAAAATAGTTATCATACATTTGCTGCTGTTGCGCCAGCTGAGAAACATTGGAGCTATTGCGTCGAAATTTATTGCGCTCTGAATCATCTTGCATGTCGCCATCGGCATACCAGTCATACTGCACGCCTTCGACGCTATCAGATTTGGTATCAACGGCTTCTGTCATTAGTGTTGGACTTGCACGTTTCTGTTCCATACTCAAACTAGTCCCCATTAATGTATTGATATAGCGTACAGTTGGCATCAAGTTTGAGACAACGGAACAGATATGTCCTTTACTGTCTGGCGAGTATCCAAAAATATCAAAGATAATTGCCTCTGGTATTTCATTGTGTTGGTCGTCCATGGCAATGTATTCGCGTACACCCAAATTATACTTTAAATAAATATTGCACGTGTTTGGTTCCAATGCGACTGGTACTTGGAGCCCGTCGTCCATTGTCACGATTCGACAGATTGCGATACCCTGTATCATCACAGAATCCAACACATCTTTACAAAAAGGTAACCAGTAATCTGTCATAATTTCTTGCATGTGTGGGTCTGGGCGTACACGACCTCGGCGATGGTTGAACAAAATACCATTGGAAAACAACTGCTGCTGGATGACATTGCGACAGGTGTAAATAGTGGGTGTTCTGCGAAGAAATTGCATTGCAAAATTAATTTCTTCTTTATTCAATAATACACCGTTGTCCATTTTCAGGAAAAAGCTGCCTTTTATACTTCAATCCCAAACAGATTCCACAATATCGATTGCATGCAGCCACAGACATGCTTCCATTGGTTCTCTGATTATTCTCGTTTTTGACACAAATGTTGCTCCACAGACATATTTCAATGAAAAAGGGTATTTTCGTACTATAGTCTTGGTGACATTGGCATAGGTCTCGACACAGCGCACTGTTTTCACGGCGGCCGCAGACACAACAGACCGGGCATTGAGTACTGAATGAACAGCACCGTCACAGACGTAAATATACGATTCCTTCATTCGGACACTGTCCATCATAATATTTTTATGAGTCAGGACTGTATATTTGTCCTTTTGACACACTTCAGACAATAGCGAAGAGACATGACGAATAGAAACGCGCCAGTAGACATCATTAATTTTATCACTATTCACAACATCGCCTCGGTCAAGATGCATGTCTGACAATGATGGAGTCACAAAGACAACAGGTGTTGTGTCACGCAACATCCAAAAGACTATTGCACACAACAGAGGAGCGGTGTAACCAATAATGTAATACCATTGCGGACGGTGGACATTGCCATACATTTGTTGACGTTTGCGTTGGCAAAGTGTCATCCAGTAAAGCAACCATTCGACCCTATATATACCACCCAGACTTTACAAAAGGATTTATGGAAATTATTCGTATAAAAAAATTACCACCACCTATTGATGAACGAGTGCAACTAGCCAGAGAAAAACTGGCGAAAAAATTGGAAAAAAGTCTTGAAAACGAAGAGTTGATTGCTAATGATTTGGCAAGTATGATGTCTCGAAAAAAACTGGCGAAAAAATTGGAAAAAAGTCTTGAAAATTTGACTGAAGACGAAAATTTGATTGCCGATTTTTTGGGCAAAAAACCAAATATTGAGGGTCGTCCTCTTTTGGATAGATTTGTCAAAGGTGTTGACGCGGCGTACAAAACACAACTGAATATCAAAGCCATAAAAAATATTCTATCAACACTACAGTCCAACAAGACTGTGCAGCAACCTTACATGAAAGAAATCAATCAAATTACCATCATATACCGCAATCATATCGATCAAAAGTCTGGTGATGTGTATGGTGTTATCCAACCCAAAACAACCATCAGAAACACAGCACTCTACTACTGGGAACTCAAATCTCACAACCAATTGTGGACCAAAATAAAAGAACAAAATCTCACCAATCCAGGGGCAGAGTTAGTGCGTCTTGTGTACAACGGTATCATCGCAGGCAAAGAGACTATCATCGCTTCCAATGTTATTAATGTACAAACAGCTATTAAGCGTCAAGCATTTACAGCAAAGCGACAACAATACCGGTTCAAAGAAAATGACCCAGAATTCCGCCAACGGTGCTTCGGTGTTGCACATCGCATACTGAGATTAACAACACCAAACTTACATTCTCAATTGTCCAACGGGTTTTCAATGCGTATTTTTCAAGATAGGGTTAGTCGTTTGCCAGACTATATGGATATGGATGTACAGGAACTCCTCGAATTGTGTGCACATACATTGACAAATAGAGAAAATTCAAGCGATGAAAACTATATCAAAATGGTTGAGTTTTGTGAACCCACAATTCATTTGAATCCTGCTGCCCTAAGACGCAAATTGAAGAAAATAAATCTTGGACATTATATACAATTGAAATTAGATTCATCAGACGACTCTTCATCAGACGACTCTGTCGGGACCAATTATGGGACCAAGACCGACGATGGCCCACCAGACATCTATTCTAAAATGAGCCGAAAAGAGTTGCAGGCAGACAAAGAGACAGAAGAAGCTAGCAAACCGTCAGACAAGCTGTTTATATTGGAGGAATCGTCGGACGAGTCTGTAGAGGAAGAAGACTATTCTGACTTGAGCCGAAAAGACAAGCTGTTTATATTGGAGGAATCGTCGGACGAGTCTGAAGAAGAGGAAGCAGGCGCACCTCTGTTGTTGTTGGAGTCCTCCGATGAAGAAGAGGAAGAAGACAAAGCCGGAGAGTCGGAGGATGAAGAATCTGGAGAAGGCGAACAATGGGTTGATGCTGACCAAAGAC
>Ga0233426_10001326_pt1 | contig 23183 bp, 19 predicted proteins | sample SI_118_April2016_6_FD_179875 | JGI IMG/M metagenome (GOLD analysis project Ga0233426, IMG submission 179875) | Seawater microbial communities from Saanich Inlet, British Columbia, Canada - SI_118_April2016_10_MG | ecosystem: Environmental > Aquatic > Marine > Inlet | place: Canada: British...
AAAAAAACTAAAAGTAATAAAAAAAAAATTAAAAGAAAAAGAAGAAAAAGAAGAAAAAGAAGAAAATAAGGAGGGCGGAAGGAGAAAAAAAGGAAGGAGAAAAAGTAAGAAAAGAGTAAGAAAAGGTAACAGAAGTAAAAAAAGGTAATTAGGTAAGATACATATATTTTATAAATTTATTTGATTTATAAAATATTTTGAAATATATTCGGCGAATTCTGCAAATGTAATATCAATAATCAAGGTTAAAAGGGTAATATTAATTTTCTCTCATTCTCTCTGAAATGAAAAATATGTAAGGTATTCCTTATAATCCCCGTATATGACACATGCATCACAATTAATTATATTATTACTATTTTCATTTCAGAGAGAACGAGAGAAAAACTATAATATGATTAAGACTCAATATTAATAATTTTTTTTGTTTCGTTTGAACTTGCTTCTGTATTATCATCATCATCATCATTGCCCTTTTTCTTTTCCTCTTCTTCCGGTTTGTGTAATAAACTGGCCCCACTATTTATTTCATTTATAACGTCTTCTTTATTTTGCAGTTTTGCTTTTCCAATTGTGCCGTCATCATTTTGAAATACTACTGTAGGTTTATTTTCTTGTAAATTTAATGAATTTGAGTTATTTGGCCCCCAAGGGACAGTATTAACCGTAATTTCATTTGAATTATCGTCTTCTTCATTTTTTTCCGGTGTATCAGGTATTTGCCATTGAACACTATTGTTGTCACTAGGTGGTGTATGTGGTTCGATTTGGTTTAAATCATTATTAGTATTAATTGAAGGTGGTGTTTCTGCGCCCAAGTGCATAATGTTTTTCATGTCAAATAATGTTTTATTTGCCGTTTTACTTACATTTTCATTTTCTTCTTTAATTAATTTACCAATATTGTTACTAAATGTAATAGGGTCGAACCGATTAATATTATCTTCGGTAATTAATCTCATTTGAATATTCATAGATTGTAATTCTTGAATTAATAATTTCATAGTATATGGAACTCTAACAATGCTAAAACTTCTTCCGTGATGTGAAATAGTTTTAACAGTCATTTTTTCATCACTATTAGCAACTTCTGTAAAATCTAATGGTCCATCACTATGTAAACTATACATAGCTTTTTTCTCGGTGTTATAAACAGCAATTGTGCCACTTTGATTACAAACGACCATATAATATTCATCTCCCCTTACCATAAAAGATTCATTTAAGAAACAACTTGCACCGTGAGCAATAATGCCATCGCGTTCCATTTCACCAATACGTAATCCTCCATCATTTGCTCGTCCTTGTAATGTTTGTCGTGTTAATTGTTGTTTAGGTCCTCTTGCCCGATAATTAATTTTATCCTTAACCATATGTTTCAACCGCATATAGTAGGTTGGTCCAATGAAAATGTCTGATTTTAATTGTTCCCCAGTATAACCATTGTAAAGAATTTCATTTCCACTACTACTATAGCCATAATCTTGTAAAATTTTACCAAAAATGTGACTTTTATCGCCTTTATTAATGTAAGCAGTGCAATCACCAAAACCACCAATATTAGTGCAAATTTTACCTAAAATACATTCAATAATTTGTCCAATTGTCATACGAGAAGGGATTGCGTGTGGATTAATAATAAGGTCTGGAACAATTCCGTCTTTTGTAAAAGGCATATCTTCTTGTGGAATAATTAATCCAATAGTACCTTTCTGTCCGGATCTACTAGCCATTTTATCTCCAATACCGGGGATACGTTCTTCTGAAATTTTAACTTTAGCAATACGGAATCCCTCATCATCTTCGCTTAAAAACACTTTTTGAACCGTTCCCAATTGCCCCTTTTTAGGCGTAATAGTTGCATCAATTAATTGCTTTGTTTCTGGATTTTTAAGAACCTTACCAATTAAAGCAATCTTATCGTGTAACTTCGTTCCTTCCTTAATAATTCCATTTTCATCTAAATATTGGTATTCAATATTGGGTTTTTTACCAACAACATTATCGCCCTTTTTAACTTGTTGTATTTTGCTGTCTTCATTAGATTCAGGAACACTGGCACTTTCTTCGCGAGCTTCAACTGAAGAGAAATATGTTGTTCTAAATAGACCCCTATCAATAGCACCTTGATTAACAAGAATAGCATCTTCAACATTATAACCACCATAAGACATTATAGCAACAATAGCGTTCTCTCCGTATGGTTGACTATCTTTTTGAATATGTTCAAGATATCTACTTTTAACTAATGGTGTTTGTCCATAATTTAATACAATGCCAGTTTTATCAAATCTATTTTGATAATTTGAATGATAGAGGGAAACAGCTTGTTTACTTTGTCCGCAAAAAAATAAACTACGCGTTGCTGGATTATTTTCAGGATAAATAACTTGATTACCCATAACACCAAATAATAATGACGGGTGAATTTCCAAATGACTATATTTGGTGAAGCCGCGTGTTTCAGTGTTTAATTTATCTTCCGACGCAGCAATTATAGAAACTTCCGCCTCATTTGTGTCAATAAAATCAATAATAGACATTTTAGATTGATATTTTTTTTCTAATTCACTTAAATCTAAAGCATTTTCATTAACGATAGTTTCACCATTTTCATTCATTGCGTTAGGTTCAAAATCGGTTAAACAAGTCAAATGTTTATCTGTTATTTTATCGTGTGTTCCGCTAATAATATTATTCCATTTGAAATCATTTGCTTGTATTTTTGAATACATCTGTTTATTTAATTGCAATGATAATTTATCATTTTCAACATATAATAATGGACGTAATAATCGACCTTCATCACAATAAATATATATACCATTTTTAGAAATATGGAATGCTATACTAACACTCCAATGTACACAACCAATGCGACGAAGCAACTTAAATTTAGAAACAAGTTCGAATGGATTGCCCGTACTACCTATCCATAGTTCATTCACAAATATTTTGATTAATGAAGAAATATAAGAATATTTTTCATAGTGATAGTCAATAATATACTCTTTGAAATTTTTATGCAACCATGAAATCATTTTTTCAACGTGTATATGACTACTAATATGTGTTGCGATAGACATATATTTATGTAAACCAATATTACCACCGTCTGGCGTATCAATTGGGTCAATAATTCCATATTGAGACCCGTGTAATAATCGTGGACCAATTACTTTAGCGCTGGCATCGAGGGGGAGATTTAATTTTCTTAATTGCGATAAAGCACTATTCAATGACAATCTATTTAAATCTTGAACAACGCCAACAAGTCGTGTATGTTTTTCAGCCCCCCATCTACCTTTAAATGCGTCCTTAAAACCCTTCTCAATAACTTTCTTGCTAAAAAAGTCGTTTGAGTGATTAGTAAACATAGTGATAAATTTATCTTTATCAAATTCCGCAACTTCTTTATCCTGCGTAGTATCTTGTGATTGTTCGTCTTTCTCAATATCTTCAGAAACGGTTTTTATATGTTGATAATAAATCATTTTGTCAATTTTCAAATATATATCTCGCTTTTGCTTCAAATAATATTCTTTAAAAAGTTTGCTTAGTAAAGTTCCAGTTAATTCAACGCGTTTAAAATTAAAACTATCACGGTCTGTCGGCATTTTAATTTTTTTACATACAAGCAGTAATTCTAAAACCATATAACCTAAATAATAACTCTTTGTAATATAATTATCTTCACCAATTTGAGGTAAAAAATAGTTCATTAATATGTCGTGGGTGTTAATGATACTATTTCGTTTTGTTAATATACTGATAAAATGGAGAGCTTCTTGCTGAGTAAAAATTGACCCCGCGTCATGAACACACGGACGTAAAAGTGGAAGAAGCCCCTTATATTTATCTAAATCGAGCAATATAGTTTCAATAATAGATTTATCTGTTAAAACACCTAAAGCTCGCATTACAATAAATAATGGAATTGGTTTTCTAACATTTGGAATGTCAACAACAATATTACCCATAGTATATTTATCATTCTCGCGTACAATGTGTATTTTCAATGTTCTTTCAGGTTTTGATGCATTTTCAGATACAGTTCTCATAATACAACTGTAAGAATAATCACTATTATCATCTTTATATTCACGGATATACATCATATTATCCGCAAATTTTTCCTGTGGTATAATAGCCTTTTCTTTACCATCAATAATAAAATACCCACCATTATCATTATAACATTCACCCATTTGATGAATAGTATTTTTAGGTAACCCACGTAATACACATTTATTAGAATGGATCATAATTGGAAAACGACCAAATGACCGGTTTTCAATAGTAAGTTCTGTTTTTGTTTCACTTGGTAACTCTTTTCCATCTTTATCAACACCAGTTATATTTTTATGTATAAATTCAACATCAGCATCATATGAAATACTTGTAGAATATGTCATATTGCGTAATCTTGCTTCATTTGGAGTCATATAATGAGATTTGTCACCATCATAAATTACTGGTTTACTTCCTAAATATATTTTACTTCCATCCCTACCGCCAATATATATGTTGATTTCTATATCGTATGTTTTTGTTTTAGAATTGAAATTTTTTCTTATTTGTATTGGATTATTTTCTACAATAATTTGTTTAATTCGATTATCAAAAAAATCATCATATGAATCGATATGATGTTTTACCAGAGCATATTGGTCGCTTGTAAAATATTTATTAATTAAATTCCAGCAAACATTTTCATCTAAAATTTCTTTTACCAGTGTTTTTTTTTTATCTTCATCATTCATTAAATCTACTTCGCTATTTTTTAATGTTTCCATAATTAATATTATACTATAATATATATATAGTATTAATTTTATTATTGTTATAAACTAATATAATAATAATAAATATTTCAATATAATTAATTTTATACAATATCTACGTGTGTTAGCATATGTCGTCTGCAACACATTTTATGTAATCCAAGTTTATCCATAACTAACCCTTCGGGGGCTTTCTTTGTATTTGTTTTTGTTAAATATTCAACTTTATTCTCATCAATACCAATTTTCTGTTTAGCATTTCTTACTTCTTCCAGAAAAAACAAATATTTATCTGCAAGAACTTTTCCGCATGTGAAACATTTAATTGGTATAATCATTTTTTATGTATAATATATACTAAATATATATATATTTATTAAATCAATTTTATTATTAAATCAAATTTATAATTAGATCAAATTTATTTTTATATAATATCTTCTGTATTATTCAAATAATTATGAAGTAATATATCTTTATTTTTATTTACCACAACACCAGTTAATGTAGAATTTTCAAATATTTCATATAATAACGGTTTCGGTGCTGAACTGCCAATTTTTAACAATCCATTTTTACATAATTCATTTTTCACATCAATTAATGGTTTAAATTTTAAATCTCTTTTTTCAGATAGAATTTTCGTTCTCATTTTGCCACTTTTTAATACAATACCTATCTTTCTATATTTTTTAGATTTTCCACACGTGTATTTGCGACGTTTTGTTCTTTTTGTAATAAAATGAATTGGTATTTTTATCTCTTCATTATTGATAATATTAGATTGGGGTTGTAAAAATGGAGTTTGTATAATATCATTCTCAATTATCTCAATATTATTAGTATTAGTATTATTAGTATTAGTATTATTAGTATTATTAGTATTATTAGTATTAGTATTAGTATTAGTATTAGTATTATTAGTATTATTAGTATTATTAGTATTAGTATTAGTATTATTAGTATTATTAGTATTATTAGTATTAGTATTATTAGTATTAGTATTTGCGTTAGTGTTGTTTATAATACCTGTACCTTTATTTTTTTGTGTTTGTTTAACCCAACTTCTATATGTTGGTTTGTTTCCATTCTTTAAACAACCAAATGGAACCGAATTTTTTATTAAAGGTTGTGGTTTCCCAGGTATTAACAATGTTTCCGGTAATTCCATTTCAATAATTTCAGAATTAACAATTGTATTATTTTGATCAGGTATATTTGATTGAAAATTTGTATTCATAAATTTATTTAATGAATTTGTTGATGTATTGACAAGTGGTTCATTATTTACATTATTATTCTCACTAAGTTGTTTTTTCTTCTGGGTAAGGTCTTTCATATATTCCAACGAGTTTTTGAAATCTTCTGTAAACAATCCAGCTTTAATTTCTTGCGAATTTTCACTATTTTTCTTTTGTTTTTGATGTTGATGTTGCTTTACTCTTCTTATAAAATCAGTCTTTACACTATTTGGTGCAATTACAGAGAAATTTCTATTTTGCGCCCTTAATTTATTTTTTTTTGTTTGTGATTTATTTTTATTCATTTGAAATAGTGCTGGATTTATATTTATTGTTTTTTTACCATCACTCATTACTTAATAAATATATATAATATATATATATTTCATATATTATATATATTTTGTATACACGTAAAGATTACAAAAACAATAATTATAATGTTGGTGGAATAACAAAATTAATATTATTGGGATTATTGTTAGATTGGACATTTTTACAGCTCTTACAATTTATTTCCTGTAAATTTAAAGTTTTATTTTGTTGTATTGCTTTGTCTTCCTTGGAAATTTTCACAGATGCTTCATAACGAATATTATTTATATGACAACTACTTTCAACTGCACCTTGAACACTATATCTACTGTTATTATTCTTAACAACATCGTTACAACAACCATTAATTTGTTCCGTTCGTGATTGATTTTCTCGTGACTTTCTTAACTCTTGCAAACGAGTATGATAACTTTTAGGTAATTTACTTTGACTTTGTATTAATCTGCGAGCATTGCATTGTTCTCTCATCTATACTCTTTATAAATATTTAAATCCATATATGAAAATACAAATAAAAGTCTATATGTTATGTATCAAAATCAATAGATAAAACATCATTTGTACTTGATATAATGTTTGTTTTACAAAAATCATTCGAGGAATGTTTGTTAGTATTTTCATCAATCCAAACTTGTAATCGTAATTCCTGCTTTGCAAGTTGCACAATAATTTTGTCGTTTTGTTTTGGTGATAACAATAAATTGCACATATGGTCGAAAACTTCAATTTCGTATCTTTGAAAGTTTATGAATGTTTCAAAAATTTTATTTTTATAAAATAAAGGTATATCATATTTTAAAAATGAAGATGTATATTTATTTTTAGGTTTTTCAACAATATTTTGGAAAACAGGTATTGTAACATCAATAAGTTCGTCTTTAATAAATACATTTTTATTTTTACATATTATAAAAAAAGTTGTTTCATTTAAAATACCACATTTCGGTTTACATAATGTAACACTTTTGAAAATTGAAGATAAAAAGAAGAAAATTTCTAAATATAATGTTGTGCTAATAGAATTTAAATTTAATTTAATAATACAGTGCCCATCTTCCTTAATAATATTTAGAGATAAAATTATATAAATCAATAATATTTCATTCATATCATAATCAATATTGTTAAATACAACTGGTTCAGCATTAATTAGTGCAATATGGTAGTGATTATGCTTGGAAAACGATACATTAATAAATTTATTCAAATTAAACATATCATCTTTATTATTGAAAATATGGTCTATATCGTGTGTATTTATTTGATCTTCTTGATAGTTATAAAAATATAATAAACAATCTTTAAACTTACTTGAATTTTCTTGATAATCTAATTCAATAATTTCGGTTATTTTACAACCTTTAAAAAATTTGTTCATAATTTCAAGAATACAATAGAATGTATTATTATGCGTATTTAAATTATGTGAAAATCCAAAAAATTTTTTTAATTCATTATAGTTAATAACGTTTTTAATCTTCTTATTTTCTTGTATATCTTTAAACGTTGAATGTTCTATATTATCAATTAATTTATTTAATTTAGTTATTATGTTGTTATTTAAATCAAGTTGGTTATAAAAAATCAAGTTAGATTCTATTCTATCGTTTTTATCACAATATTTAAAAAATGTAGAAATAATATTTTGTAATTTTTGTATTGTAGATAATTTTTGCAAATTATAATACATTATTAATAATAAAATAAATATTAATATTAATAATGTTTTAATTTTATATTGTAATTTGTGTATTGTATATTTTTACCTCAAAAATAAAAAATCTTAATTTCTTATTATTATTATTATTATTATACATAGCTTTCCCCTCCTCATTCTCCTCCGTCAGTAGGTTCATAATCAGGGCTGTACAGTCCAATCCTCGCCATCCAAAATCAAACGAGTAGCGGCTCGCCTTCTCTCCATCGCCATCTCCATTAACTCTTCTCTACTATATTGCCGCTTCAAATATCCCGAACACAGCCTGACCTGCATTTCTAATCTATTAATTGCCGCAGGATTTTGGGATAAATTATACCAATCTATTTTATCTGGGTTTTGTTCCAATAGACGGATTGCTGCCGTTGACGGATTTAATGATAAATTTGACCAATCTATTTTATCTGGGTTTTTTTCCAATAGTCTGAATGCTGCTTCTGATGGATTGCTGGATAAATTTGGCCAATGTATTTTATCCGGGTATGCTTCCAATAGAGGAACCGCCCCGGGATTGAGGGAGAACACCTCCCAACATATTTTATCTTGGTTTTGTGCCAGTAGACGGATTGCTGCTGGTGACGGATTTGTGGATAACATTTTCCAGCATATCCTATCTGGGTATTGTTCTAATAGATGGATTGCTTCCGGATTTCGGGATAACATACTCCAGTTGATCTTGATTATCGACTTATTTTCACAATTTTCACTATTTGTTTCAGTACTCATGATTTATAATATTGGATTTATTTATCTTTATATTGTTTCAATTTATTTTTTAATTCATCAATCTGTGTTATATCAGTTTTACGTTCGAATAAAAACGATATAATAACATATACAAATTTGTATTTATTTCAACTGAATATCTACATCATCATTATTAATTTTACTTCCAAGTAAAGCGACATTTGATATTTCGTGACGTATTTTTTTAAATATGAAATAATTATTCATAAATGAAACATTTTCTTCATTGTCCGTCATTTTTGCGGCATTTCCAATATCACGTTCATTCAATAATCCGGATTTCAAATCGCCATTAAGTTTTGTATATAAGTCTTTAAAACTACCTATACTTTTTGTAAATCCTGTTTCTTTTAATTCATCTGTATTTAATGTTACAAACCCATATTGTTCCATAACCAGTTTGAAATAATCGAAATTAACAAGATATTCTTTAAAACTGGAACCAATAGTATCTTGATATATCTCAATTTGCATACCTAATGATTCAACATCATCTGCAAAAGTATCTTCATCTGGATATAATTTATGGACTTCCCACATTTTTTCTCCATTTTCATAGTTAAATGTTATTGCATCGTCCTTTACAATTTTTTCTAAAAATTTAAACATACGCTTACCATCATACGAAGTCCCAATAAAATATCCACCAACTTCAGTTACATCAATTACATTTTGAATAAAATTTTCCAAACTGGTAATATCTTTGAAGAAATAATGCAATGCAAATTGGCAAGATGTAATTTGAAAACCATCTTTTCCAATTCCATATTTTTTAAAAACTGATTTGCCTAATCGCGATTCTTCTTTAGAACCTTTTCCCATAATAGCATTATAAATCATCTTATATTGATCATTTAATATTCCGGCTTTGGTACCTTCATCTTTGTAAACCAACGAACTATCACCGTGTGCAAATAAACAATCAGGAATATTTTTTTGGCGTTTATTGTAATTTAAAAAGCGCGAATAAGCACCATCAATTCGGTTTTCAATATTATCTTGGGAATAATCAACACCAAATACAAACCCCAATTTAGCATCTATCCATTTGGGTATATCACCACCTTTACCAACCGCCATATCAAATAACATGTCGCCTGGATTACTAACACCATTTATTAATCTTTTTTTTACATATAAATTGTGAAAGTCCCTCATACTAACACTATAACTTCTATTTTTAATACGCTTATAATAAACACCATCTTCTTGTATTATGGAAGATATATTTAACCCAGTTGTAATCATATAATCTGTTATGGGATTATGTATAGAGTACCAATTACTATTTGCTGTTTGGTATGAGTTCCCATAATTCTTTGCTTTATTTCTCAATTCTAACGTTTTATCGTATCTTACCCGCAATGGTTCCCAACATTTACCAGATTCTTTATCCAAATTATATCTAAATTCCACAATGGTATTATGTTCTATTAATTCATTATTTTCAGTGTAAATATCTTTAATACCACTGTAGTTAGTGATAGGCAAATGCAGTTGATGTGCTTTTTCATCATATGGTGAAGTGGGATAAAATAGGTATGGTTTATAATTATTTCCTCTCTTAACATGTTTTTTATGTTTCCATTCTTCATCAAGTGTTGTTCTTAAAGGGTTCATATAACCATCGCGTTCTTCGTCAAATCCACATTTCAATAATAATTTTTTATGGTCAACTATTGCGCCTGTGTGAGAGGAAAAACTTTCAATCTTATCCTTTCCACTTTCACTTACAATCGAAACCAAGAAATCAATAGTATTATATTCAGGGGGTTTCCATTTAAATGATTTTTCCCACGTAATTTTTTTCGTTTCAATAGGAATACTTGAATCGATTGGAGTAAATATTAATCCGTCTGTTTCATATACAAATAATCCATCATTTGCTTTTGTAAGAATGCTATTACAATGTTCAAATATATTTCCATATAAATAAAATTCCTTTGATTTCACTTCAAAATTAATGTGTATATTTCGTTCAGTAATATCATCATTAAATACTGTAATTACTTTTTCCAATAATGTTAACCTCCCAACTGTTTCCTTTACATCTTTTTTTTTTGTTTTCTTTTTTATACCTGTTGATTTTTCATTATATTCATGTTCATACATAAAATCAAATTCTCTGCGGTCAATATTATTTATAAAATATACATCAAATGCTGCAAATAGATTAATGAATTTCCCATATTTATCGTGCATAATTAACTCACCGTCCATTAGGGTTGAATATATATTTTTCTTTTTCGTTTGTAATCCTGTAAATAGGATATTCATATTAGTGTCTATTAAATATACATTTCCTCGTTGACATATAAATAAGAGCCGTCTTTCTCCATCTGCTTTATCAGTAACTGAATAATTCTTTCTTATATTTGGTTGGGTTGTTTGAGATAAATTATCTTGAATATTATGCATTTGTAGTGTAATTGAACTTGGACCAATAAAATCCTTAGAAACTATTTGGGTTACATCTTTATCAATACTAACCAATGAGAGATATTCGCGTTTTATAGCATTTAGTTGTTTATAAGGAACAGGATAATTTGTATTTTGTAGACCACATAAAACGTGTTTTATCCCCCTTCTCATTAGTGCTGCTACTTTTTCACCAGTAAGCATTTGTTGTGATACAATGGCATTATCTATCTCTATTTCAATCTCGTATATTTCTGGTTTGTCAAATAAATTAACAGACCTTATATTTTTTTCGTAAACGTATTCATTTCTAAAATCTTTTTCAGAAGATTTAACGATTGTTAAATGAAATACTAGTGGATTTGTAAAATCGCTATGTCTAAATACTAATCTATTCATATGACGAAATGATTTTGGAATTTGTTCCCATCTTTCCAACAGTTTTGTTTGAATAAGTTGACTTTGACTATGTATATTATCCTCAACTTGGAAAGATACTTTGAATAAATAATCGTTATTTATATATGGCATTAATTTGACGCCATCTTTTTTTACATTCAGTTTCTTTTGAAATGATGTTGTTTCGGTATTCAATCTGTTTGTTTTACAATAATTCTGTATGTTTTCTATATTCGGTATTTCAGAACGAATATTTGTAACAGAACTATCTTCTTTATCATATTTCAACATAATTCTTAACATATGTATCCCTTCTGGATTTGCATTTGTATAACCACAATTTTGCAATTTTTTAATTACATTTTCAAATTCATTGCGTTTTATTATCTGTCCGCGATTACCAAATCGTACTTCTAATTCTTTTTGAATTTCATTGCGTTCAGAAGACTGTTTATATCCAACGTATTCTTCTGTCAATAAATCTAATGAAGAACTCTTCCGTTCTTCCATTTCATGTTGCTCTTTTAACATTTTCTATATATATTATAAACGTCTTTATTTTATATATTTTCAATTTTTTATATAAAATAATTTAAATACTCAAATATGTAAAATATTGAATATTATATCATACAATTTTTGTTTTGTTAAACCCTTTCCATTTTCACCCACCACAGGTAACTTAAAATATTTCATTATTTGTTTCAAATCATCAACCTTATAATTACCGATGGATTTAATTGGTTTTTCTAAATTTTCTATTTTATATTTAGTTTTTATATAATTACCGATCATTGTATAACCATCTATTTCTAAAGCATAATTATTAATATTTGTTTTATGAATGACATTCACGTTTTTATATTTATCATTATCTTCGGGCAATATTTCTTCACTTTCTAATTCGGTAAATTCATCACTATAAATAATATTTGCATTTATAAAACAATAAGGAATTTTTTCCAGCGCACATAATACTTGGAATGTTTTTAATGTAATAAAATCTTCATTTATCAATTCATTCTCGCAAGTGCTTAATTTATTAAAATTATTTTGGCGAAGTTGCTTTTTGTTTTCTCGTATTTTTTCAATGTATTTCACTTTTATTTCCTTTTCATAAACATATTCATTGCTCCCTATTAAATTATATTTATCAAACCCATTTTTCAAAATATAAAATATCCAAAATAATGTATCTTTTTTGCTAGGAATAAACATCTTTTGTCTCACTAAATTTGATACCTTTGCTTTTTTCTTTTCTACCACTGGTGGTTTATAAAAATTCTTTTTTAGGTTGTTTGTAATATTCATCATATTCCTGGGTGAAAGCATAAATTTTTGCATTGACCCCAAATAATTGTTTTCTATTTTATTATTTGCTGTATGCGACATTATATATAATATGTAATATATGTTTATATGTCATTCTTAAGTATTAGTTTCTCATATTCCTGTGCGTCTATTTTTTCTTTCAACTCAAATTCTTGATGTTTTACATGTTCTAAATATTTATTTATTTTTTCTAATGTTACTTCATCTATAATGCTTAAATTTATGAATGAACCATTGCGATTTGAACTAATATTACAATTATTATCTTTAAATATGCGCAATATTTCTTTATGATGTAATGTATCGTTCTTTTCTATTCTATCGCGTAAAAATCGTAATTTCACATTTCTTTCCGCGTCATTTGTTATATTATTATCATTTGTTATATTATTATCATTTGTTATATTATTATCATTTACCACAATCTCATTTATTTCCATATATATACTATTATTAAGTAGCTACTATTTATACCATTTTAACCCGAACACATTTCACATATTTCATTTTCATTTTCATTTTCATTTGAATTCGTTTTCGATGGTTCGATTGTAAATTGCTGAGCTTGATGTTTTGCCTTTCTACGTAAATAATACATTCCTGTTTTCAACCCTTGTTTCCAAGCGTAGAAATGCATTGATGTTAAACTCGAATAAGTTGGGTCTTCTTGCCATAAATTCATACTCTGACTTTGACAGATAAACGCACCCCTATCACGCGCCATATTGATTACCTGTTTCATTGATATTTCCCATACAATCTTGTATTTATTTCTAATATGTTCCGGTATATGCAATATTTGTTGAACACTTCCTTTATTCGCAATTATATTATTTTTTACACTTTCATTCCATAATTTTAAATCTATTAAATCGCGCATTAAATGTTTATTTACAATCATAAATTCTCCAGCTAATGTTCTCCTACTGTATATATTACTTGTAAATGGTTCAAAACATTCATTATTTCCCAATATTTGCGCGGTTGATGCTGTTGGCATTGGTGCAAGTAGTAATGAATTCCGTAAACCGCATTCTTTTATTTTTGTTTTTAAATTATCCCAGTCATATCTACTGCTTGGTTGCACATTCCACATATCAAATTGTAGAATTCCTTCTGATGCTGGTGAACCATTAAAACTTGCATAAGCGCCATCTACGCACGCAAGTTCACAAGAACATTCCAATGCTCCGTGATATATTGTTTCAAATATTTGTTTATTCACTTCGCACGCTTCTTCGCTATCAAAGCAAATATCCATTAATGCAAATACATCTGCCAAACCTTGAACACCTATTCCAATTGGTCTATGTTTAAGATTACTTTCCTTCGTTTTATCAGTTGGATAAAAATTAATATCAATTACATTATTTAAATTTTTAGTAATTACCTTTGTAATGTAATGTAATTTAATATAATCAAATTCTTTTGTTTTATTATCTACAAACGCACTCAATCCAATACTTGCTAAATTACATACGGCGGTTTCATTCGCATCACTATATTCCACAATTTCTGTACATAGATTACTGCTTTTTATTGTTCCCAGATTTTTTTGGTTTGATTTCGAATTACAAGCATCTTTATATAATAAATATGGGGTGCCTGTTTCCATTTGACTATCTAACACGCGAAACCATACTTCTCTTGCCAGAATTCGGTGCCTACCTTTTTGTTCATTCTCATATTTTATATATAACTTCTCAAATTCATCACCATAAACATCTGACAACCCAGGACATTCGTCTGGACACATAAAAGTCCAATATCCATCTTCCTGTATTCGTTTCATAAATAAATCGGGTATCCATAAAGCGTAAAATAAATCCCTACCTTTCATTTCTTCATCACCTTGATTTCTACGCATATCTAAGAAATTATATAAATCGGCGTGCCAAGGTTCTAAATATATTGCAAAACTTCCGTTGCGTTTTCCGCCGCCCTGATCAACATAGCGCGCAGTGTTATTGAATACCCGTAGCATTGGAACAACACCATTTGATGTTCCATTTGTACCACGAATATGACTTCCAGCTGCTCTTACATTGTGAATATGAAGACCTATTCCACCAGCGTATTTTGAAATGTTTGCGCAATCTTTTAACGTATTATAAATACCATCGATTGAGTCATCTTCCATTGCAATTAAATAGCAAGAACTTAATTGAGAACGGGGTGTACCAGCATTGTATAACGTTGGTGTTGCGTGAGTAAAATATTTCTGGCTCATCAAATCATATGTTTCTTTAACATCGTCAAAATTTTCACCGTGAATTGCTAGCGCGACGCGTAACCACATATGCTGTGGGCGTTCAACAGACTTCTTATTTATTTTAAATAAATATGCTCGTTCTAATGTTTTAAAACCAAAGTAATCTAATAAATTATCTCGTGTATGGTCTATCATTTTATCTAATACTTCCCCGTGTTCTAAAATAATATTGTGTACTTTATCATTTATCATTGGAACACTTACACCATTAACATCATTAAAATTATATAATTGGTTCATTACATTTGAGAATAAAGGTTCTGTATTTTTATGATAATTTGAAACTATTAGCCGACTAGCTAAAATCCCATAGTCAGTATGCAATGTTGATTGCGATGCGCATTGTTCTGCCATTAACTCATCTATTTGGGTGGTTGATATATCATTATGAAGTTGGTCAAATATTTTCATAACTAATGCAGAAAAGTTTATTTTGATATTTTCTTCTTCACCTATGCGTTTAATTCTATGTAAAATTTTATCAAATGACATTTCTACTTTACTCCCATCACGTTTAATGACATTCATCTCATCGTTATCCATTTATATAATAATTAAAGAAAATTTATGTTTATATCTATATCCATTCATATTTAAATAAAATTGAAAATAAGTTGTATAATGTATTTATACGTTAAATTAAATTATTAATCTATTACACAATGAGTGAATGGAAGAGAGGTGCAAAATTGAGCGAAATTAAGCGTGAAACAAATAATACTACTAATAAAGAAAGAGGGGTAAAAAGACAGCACGGCGTGACTAATGTTAATAATAATCAAATCACCCGTAGAGTTTCATTTGAGTCACAACCTAGAAATAAAGGTAATAATAATTATAATAATAATTATAATAATAATAATAATAATAATAATAGAAATAATAATTATAATAATAATCAAATCACACGTGGAGTTTCATTTGAGTCACAACAACATAGAAATAGACAAAAACAAGAACAAGAACAGTTGCAAAATAAACCCGTAATTATCCAACATAATGATAATACAACAGATACAGAACCACAAATTATTACTTCTAAATGGAAAGAAATAATAGAGGCAAAAAAAAATGAGGAATCTGGATTAATCGATCCAAAAAACCCCAAATTTTGGAATGGCCCATATTGGATTGGACCATTATTTATAAAAAATGTAAATAAAACCCCATATTATAATTATAGCAAACATTCTATAAGTGAAAAACTAAGACAAGGAACATTTGTTTTACCACGTGGTGACTTTAAATATAGCAGGAATAATAAAGATTGGTACTCCACAAGAGAAGAAACTTATGTCACAGATGAAATGGAAAAAATTACAGATTTCGAATTACAGAAAGATTATAATGAATATATACAAAATTGTCAACTTGATTATCAACGAAGTAAAATTGCGTCGGAAAAATACTATGATGAAACTGGTGATCTTGATGCTTTTGCAATGGAACAAAATAGATTAATTGAATATGAAAATTATTGTGAAGAATTTGATAAACAAAATAATATCGACTATGATGAAACAGATTATGGTGACTATTTAGAATAAGCGTAAAAAATAAAAGTGTAAAAGAAAAAAACAATGTAATTATTTTTTTATGTTTTAGCATTACTTAAATTATAATTTTCACTAGAGCATACTTCGTCCACCAATTCCTTCGGCGGGTTCCCGTCCCGCACCAGAGACACCACAATCTATCGTTAATTGACGACCACCAATTCCTTCGGTGGGTTTCCATTCATCAAATTGACACTCATCAAACTCCTCAAACTCATCAAATTGACACTCATCAACTGGAATATACTTTTTCATTAAGATAATATCATCGTTTTTCAACCAAAATGTATAAATTTCACCATCAACATGTCTGTACATATATTGCTGTTTCGAACTGTACCTATCCATAGATACACCAATCATACATATTCGTTCATCTTTTTTATTTAAGAATTCATCACGACATAGCGATGCTTCTTCTTTCTCTTCAATTGATTGTGATATTTCCATAAATGGAAATATTGTATTACTACTTTTTTCTTGTGTCACGCATTCAACCTCCACAATAATACGTTTAATAAATTCTTCTCTCCATTTATCAATAGCTTCTTGCCCAACGCGTTCAGTCAAATAGTTATCATCATCGCAAATACTATTGTCACGTTCATCGGGTGTAGATATATTGATACTGCTGTATTCAGGTGATACTTCTTCTATTGTATCATCAGCACCAAAATTGCAAAATTCGTGACAGTCGCCGCAATACCAATTCGTGACATTGGAATCACCATCGATATCTGTAATACAATCATAGTGTTCGTCACTGTCTTGCCTCAGTAACTTTTTACAATGACAGCACATGAAGATACGTTGATTTTCACTATTAACTTCACCACCAATTTCTTGTCGTAACAAATTCTGTTCCGATTTAATTAAAGAAATCGTATCGTCAATCATATCGTCTAATACCTTTTGTTCATTCATCTTCTTGTCCAAATTATTCGTATCACCAACACCAACACCAACTTGCATTGAATTAACTTGTCCCATTATTTAACTAATTTTATAAATACAAATAATTATGTTTTTTTTATTTCAATTTTATTTCATTTGCAGTTTAATAAATCATTTTTTAATCTGTTAAAATTATAAATGGATGTTGACTTGTCGGCAGTGTTAAATTATTATAATGATTGTTGGGATGAACGATTTTTAGATGGGCATAATAGTATATCCCACGCTTGTCATTATGGGTTTTATTCAGACCCCAGCAGGAATAATATAAACAATACACAAAGTGAATACGATAAGAGCAAAAAACAACTCAATAATAAACTTATTGAAATAATTGATAAAAAATATGACGATAAACTTATTATGTTAGATGCCGGGTGTGGTTACGGTGGCACAATGTTAGATTTATCTCGATATTTTATAAATAGTAATATTTATGGAATAACGCTTACAAATGCACAAATAAAATGTACGAATGAATTATTATACCTAGATACTGCTAACCGTACCAAAGTATTATATGGTAATTTTAATAATGATGATTTCGATATACAAAATAATCAAAATCACCCTATTAAATATGATATTATATATTTTATAGAAAGTATTTGTCATTCTGATTGTAAAGAAACAACTATCAAAATTGCATTATCTATGTTGAATAATAATGGTAAACTTATCATTTTCGATTATTTTGAAAATTTGGATGATAATGTAGTTTGTGATGATTTAGATAATCGTACAATTGATGAAATTAAAGTAGGAATGGCAATCCCAAGTTTCATCAATATAAAAAATATTGAAAATATTACAGATAACTTTAACGCGTATGATGTTACTAATCACATATTACCGGGTATGGAATATTCAAAATGTAAAGCTCAAAAAAAAATAGATAATGGGAATATTCAAAATGAAAACATTATGAAACATCTACAGTCTTGTATACATATGTATAATTTACATTCAAAACATATATTGAATTATACTATTGTAGTGATTGATAAAAGTTAAATAATAATAATAATATATATTTATATATATGTCCGAACCCGAAACCAAAGTATTTCGTTTGGAGGATTTTGATAAGAATAAATGTTATGGATTTGCGTTATCCACTACAACCACTGGAAGTGACACTAATAAAATATTCTATACTACAAACCCTATACAATATTTAGGTAAATGGAAATCCACAGAGAGATGGGGATATCGTAATGGACCTCGTGGCATTGAGAAATTTGAAAAAGGCGATATTCAGCGTACTGAGGAAGGAACAACTTGTTTTGTAGAACTTCCTTGTCAAACGGACGGGGTAGATGGTGCCAATAATGCCAGTGCAAATGGGAAAAGCGCGATTAGCTTTGGAAATACAACACAAGAAAAAGGCAAGATAAAGGTGGAAGACCACACAACACTGAATAAAGGTGAGGAAGTCTATTATAAAGAAAATACAAATGATAAAAATTTCATAATGGGAACATATGTAAGGACTGAAATGATACCAACTGGTCAGTCTGGGGCGCAGATTGGGAGTTACACGGATGACGATATTGTGCATATCATTAATGTCAATGGAGAAGACAAGAGAGTATTTAATAAACCTATATATAAACAAATATTAGGCGGTGGCAAACGCAAGACGCGTCGCAACCGAAAAAGCAAGAAGTCAAGAAAAGGAAAACCCAATAAAACAAGAAAGTATAAAACCAAAAAGGTTCGCAGAAAATCCAACCGCGGTCGTCGTTAAGTTATTTTTCATTTCAAACAACACTGTCATCGTCATCCCAGTTATCTAGTTCTTCGTGTTGTAGAATTATAGAACTTCTTCTAACTGGTTTAGTCACGTCAGTTATAATTCGTTGTTCCAGTGTGTTTTCCTTCTTATTCCAATGATGTATTTTTTCTCTATTAGTATAATTTAATTCTTTGTTTTTAATAAAATATTTATTACGTGATTTAGTGTCCATTATGATTTCAAATTCAGAACAAAGTGATTGTTTTGTTTTTATTAATTCATTATAATCCTTTTCCATATAATCGTGTATTAATTTCCATTCTTGTAGTTTCTTTTCTGCACTAGCGTGTATCCATAATTTTTTTGAATTCCATGGGCCTAGAACATCCATACGATATTCTATTTTATTATGTAATACGGAATATTTTGATCTTAAATTTTGAATTTGTTCCCTAAGTTCATCTAATTTATAATATTTAGATATTGATAGGAGTAAAGTTATATAGGTAGAAATTGCTATAGATACTACAGAAATTATAAGGTCACTCATTCCAAATTGAATACGCGTTGCTTGCATAAATCCAGAAATGGTTGAAAAAAAAATAACCGATGTTTGTATATTATTTACGTTATCATTTAAATCAGCATATTTTAAATCCAATAGACGTTTATTTTCTTTGCATTCTTTTAATACAAAAGTATTATTTTTTCTTAACCCAGCTAATTGATTTGAAAAAACTATATATTCCTTTTGGTCAAACCACGAATTGTTATCGATTGGTAATCGTAATGACCCATTACTTTTAGTTATATCACTTTTATTATCATCATCGTCATCACCATCCCCATCACCCCCTCCATCATTAACACCCTCAAATGGAATACTAATTGGTGTTTTTTCACTTATATTAGCAAACACATTTTGTAAATTGCTTGCTATTTGTATATTTGTATTAGATGTATTTTGCTCATTGCCAGAGATATCATCATTATTTAATGTTTGATTATTATTTAATCGTGTAGTATTCAGCATATTATATATATATAATTTTGATATTATATATATATTTTCAATTACGCAAATAATTATATATCTTTATGCAACAACCAAAAATATTCTTTAATTTTCTCTTTTTCTACCTTTCGTTTATATTCGCTTATTCCTTTTAAACGATTATATGTTTTATGTTCTACCGGAATTTTTTCAACAACGCCAAAACTATTTAAAATTTTATCCAACTTTTCCAGGTCAATTATTCCACCATTATTATATGAGAATAATATGTATTTTGCGTTCGTGTTTGTTATTAAATCTTTCAACGCGTTTTCTGCGTGACGACTACTATTATATACAGATTTCTCCCAATTCTTAGGTTGACCTCTATTTGTATCAGGTATTTCCTCTTTCGTATTCCAATTATTTATAATATCAAGTAAAAAATAATATATGTTATACGGGTGTTTATTATATGGTGGGTCGTAATAAACGAGGTCTAATTCTGGTATTTTTTTAACCCATTCATTTGTATCCATTTTATCAACATTTACTTTACATTTGTTTTGCTCTAATACTGGCATTTCCAATATGATTGGTTCCGTTATTCGTTTAACATCAATATTATGTTTGCCTCCATATTGTCCAATATCTCCATTCTTATAAAATGCGGAAAATTGTCCATTTGTATTATTATGGACGGATGATTTTACCAACAATGATGCTAACAAAAAAGGTTTATATTTTTCGGGAACTGTTTCAATATAGTTTCTTAACACATCAATGCGTTTTCCATTTTCACAAGTAAAATATGCACGTTCATCTTTTGCGATTTCTTCATTGTTTGGTGCCCAATGTTTACTCACAAATGGGTGAGAATATTTTTTTGGTTTTTTTTCAGCGTGTTTGTTAGCAGTTTGAATATATTTTTCCAATTCATTTAATTCGTCATCGCATAAATTTGATAAAAAACATTTATTTAATGTTTGACTATATCCTGCAATATCGTTGGAATATAATTTTGACGCCTTTTGTTTAAATAGGCGTGATACAACACCAGACCCAGAAAACCCATCACCAATAGTTAGTTTCCTTTTTTCCTTTTTTTCAAGCGTATCAACTATTTCACTTATTTTATGCAACAATTTACGTTTATTTCCCATATACGTTATAATTTGTTTCGTTAAATATTGATCACTCATCTATACACTATTGAAGATTTAATATTATTTCAAATAACGGCAATTTACGAATATAATAAAACTGATATAAAAATATAACTATTTTTTATTTATAGTAAAATGGAAAAATATATAGCTAATCCAGATACCTATTATGTAAAACATAATGTAAATCATCGTGAATATTTTATGCAAAAATATGTATATGAATTAGATATAGTAAATGTACCAGAAATTGTAGAATATAATGATAAAAGTAAAATAATGGTAATGTATAAAATTGGAAAACATAATTTGTCGGATCATTATGGAGAAAATGCTACTTATGTACCGGATAAATTATTTGACCAAGTCGTTAGAATAGTGCGTACTCTAGTATTATATAATATAAAATATCCAGATTTAACGGGTTATAATTTTATAGAAGATTGTAATGGAAAAGTGGGAATAATTGATTTTGAACACTCCTCTCTAACGACTTCGAAACAAATTACTAATATTCATATACAAAATATATGTAATGGTTATAAAGTATGGAACCCAGAATTTGCATAAAAATAAAAATCTTCAGATTAATTTATCAAATCTCTCAATTCTTTTTCTGTAATATGTTTTTGGAATTCTAATATGTAACATATATCAAATATATATGACTCTTCCCCACCTCCTTCAATATCTAAATCTAATATATATTTGACGCAAAATTCTGGAGTGAGTTTTTGGGTTGCCAAAAGTATTTTTTCATCAAGATGATTTTTCACAATATTCTGTTCTAGAATTTCAATTGAATATTTATTTCTATTATTGAGTAAATCGGTATTTGTTACGTTCATTTTTAGTTGGGTGTAATATACAAATAAAAGCGAATATTCTAAACCATTTTTTTTATTATTTTGGGTGAAAATGAATATAATAAAAATTGAAAATAAATTGAATTAATATTAAATGTACACAGATAACACATAACACAAGACAAAAAATGAATTCTCAACACCAAGCTTTATTTAACCGTATTACCAATGAGATCGATAGTCACGTAGGGGAAAATTTCATCAAGTCCACCAAGACTGAAAAAGGAAATACCCAGGTTAGTGAGCGTATTGTAATTGAAAAAATTCGTGATGTGTTGATTAGTATGGGGTTGAGTTTTGAGGAAGCGGGATCCCAGCAAAGCCGTGATTTTCGAAATGTTGGAGGGATTGGATTGAACCTGGAAATTAAGAAGACGGACAATCAAGTAGTATATTTCAATGATACTTGTCCGTGTACCGATATCTACTATATCATCTTCTTTACTGGAAAAGAATACAAGAGAAAACCCGATAATAATATTCCTGCTCAACTTTTATATATTAATGGGGATGAATTTATTAAAGGTTCGCCGTGGGTAGTGGATTATATTCGTGAGATTACGGCACTAAAAGACAAGTATGCGCGTGGCGCAGCCAAGAAGCAATTGTCTGGCATAATGGAAGTGTATCCCCGTCCAACATTCAAGGCTCATATAAGTAGTT
>Ga0233426_10001327_pt1 | contig 23163 bp, 23 predicted proteins | sample SI_118_April2016_6_FD_179875 | JGI IMG/M metagenome (GOLD analysis project Ga0233426, IMG submission 179875) | Seawater microbial communities from Saanich Inlet, British Columbia, Canada - SI_118_April2016_10_MG | ecosystem: Environmental > Aquatic > Marine > Inlet | place: Canada: British...
AGGGCTTGGGATGACCGCCATAGTTAAAGAAAGTGGTGAATTAGCTGGCCTTTTTACCGATGGTGATTTACGCCGTATTCTTGATGAAAAAATAGATATCCATCATGATGATATATCAACTGTTATGACAAAAAAACCACGTGTGGCAAAAGGTGAAATGCTTGCTGCTCAAGCTTTAAAAATAATGGAAGACAATAAAATAAATGGCTTAATTATCGTCAACAATGACAATCAGCCCGTTGGTGCAATGAATATGCACGATTTACTAAAATCAGGAGTGTTGTAATGACAAATCAAAACATTTCCACTGATTCCGTTACAAAAACAGTATATGGTAACATCTCTACCACCATTTTTGAAAAAGCTAAAAACATCAAACTTTTTGTCTGTGATATTGATGGCGTTTTTTCAGATGGACGTATTTATTTAGGTAATGACGGTGAAGAGTTAAAAGCATTTCACACCAAAGATGGATATGGCATTAAAGCACTTGGCGCCAGTGGTGTTGATGTTGCTGTGATCACTGGTAGACAATCCAATATTGTGCAAAACCGAATGACAGCACTTAATGTTAAACACATCATTCAAGGTGAAGAAAATAAGCTACCTGTATTGAAAACGTTAATTGATACTTACCGTTTGTCTGTCGAGCAAGTCGCTTATATTGGCGATGATATGCCTGATTATCAATGTATGGATTTTGTTGGCTTAAGTATTGCCGTTAATGACGCCCATCCAACAATTTTAGCATTAGCCGATCACATTACGACGATTCGAGGTGGTTTTGGCGCCGTTAGAGAAACTTGCGACATTATCATGCAAAGCCAAAATAGCCTGCAATATGCTACTGGCGCAAGTATATGACCCGAATATATATAGTCTCACTATTATTTTTTACACTTTCTGTTATCAGTTATATCGTCATTGAATGGCATCAAAACAACACACAATCAAAAAATGCTATCGATAACAGAATTGCGCCAGATTTCATTGCAGAAACCCTCAATAGTGAAACCTATAATGATAATGGTCAACTCTCCTATATTATTGATGCGAACCGAATGGAACATTATTCAGAATTAGCAGTCACACACTTTGAGTTTCCAAAATATACCTTATACCCAAAAAATACCGATTCACCATGGAAAATAAGTGCAAATGAAGGCACACTCTATAATAGCAATAGAGTAAAACTTGAAAGTAAGGTCGCTTTAATAGCAACCGATAGCGATAGTTTAATTAAAGAAATCCATGGTAAATATTTAGAATTAGATTTAAACACTAATATTATTAGTTCTGAAAAAAAGATAGAGATTAAAGGAATAGATTTTACCATGTATGGTTCCGGACTGATTGTAGACTTAAACACTAAACAAGTAACGCTGACAAAACATGAACAAACCATATTTCAACCTATTAAAAACTAGCTGTTTAGCTATCGGTTTATCCTTAAGCTTCGCTTTTAATGCGACGGCGGCAAAAATTGATCTTAATGAAGAAATAAAAATTGACGCATCAAGGCAAGCAGCTGATTTAAAAAATAAAATATTTAGCTATATTGATAATGTGATCATTACACAAGGATCATTAACCATTAAAGCGGATCTCGTACAAGTAGTGACAGAATCAGCTAACAATGAAAAAACTTATATTGCTAAAGGGCAACCAGCAACATTTGAACAAGTACTTGAAGATGGAACTCCTATTTATCTTCAAGCAAATGAAATTAAATATCAGCCAGAAAAAAATACCGTTATCATTTCAGGTAATGCTGAACTTCGTCAAGAAGGCAGCAAAGTCAGTGGAACTATTATCACTTATAATTTTTTCACTGAGCAAGTACAAGCTAGCAGTGATGAAAACGATCGAGTGCAGACCGTGTTGCAACCGCAAAATATTGAGAAAAAAAAGCTAGATAAAAAACGACTGGATAAAAAAATTCAATGAGTACAGCAACATTAATTGCCAATAATTTAGCAAAAGCCTATAAAGGCCGTAAAGTTGTAAAAAACGTCAGCATGACAGTTAAAGAAGGGCAAGTTGTTGGTTTACTTGGGCCAAATGGTGCAGGAAAAACCACCTCGTTTTATATGATTGTAGGTCTAGTTAATAGTGATAGTGGTTCAATCATCTTAAACGATGAAGATATTACATTGCTTCCAATGCATGAACGGGCAAGAAAAGGCATAGGCTATCTGCCTCAAGAAGCGTCTATATTTCGTAAGCTTACCGTCTATGACAATATAATGGCCATTTTACAAACGCGCAAAGATTTAGATGATATAGGGCGAGAAGAAAAGCTTGAGCATCTTGTTGAAGAGTTTAATATTGGCCACATAAAAGATAACTTAGGTATGAGTTTATCGGGTGGTGAGCGACGTCGAGTTGAAATTGCCAGAGCACTTGCAGCTGAACCAAAGTTTATTCTACTTGATGAGCCCTTTGCAGGTGTAGATCCAATTTCAGTAGGTGATATAAAAAAAATTATCCTACACTTAAAGCAACGGGGTATTGGGATTTTAATAACTGATCACAATGTTCGTGAAACATTAGATGTATGTGAACATGCATATATTGTTAGTCACGGTGAGTTAATCGCTGAAGGCAATGCAGATCAAATTCTTGCTAATCAACAAGTCAGAGATGTATACCTAGGCGAACAATTCACGCTATAGTAACGGAAAGCTTTGATAAAAAGTAAAATGAATATGAAGCTAGAAAATAGGAAAATAATACTATAAATGCGCCCTAGTCTGCAGCTCCGAATAGGACAACAACTCACTATGACACCACAATTGCAACAAGCGATTAAGCTTTTGCAATTGTCGACGTTAGATCTTCAACAAGAAATTCAAGAAGCGCTAGAAAGTAACCCGTTATTAGAGGTCGATGAATCATCTCCCAGTGACAATGACGCTCCTTCAGATAATTTAGAAGACACTTTTTCTGCAGGAGTCACAGAACAAAATACTAAGCTTTCAGATGGCAGTGAAGATTCAACCCCTTCCATCGATGAAATAAGCACTTCAGAAGCTATGGATAAGTCTGAGATCCCAGAAGAGCTCAACATAGATACTACATGGGAAGAAAGTTATAGTGCAGGTGTTTCTAATACAGGCGCAAGCGCACCTGCATCTGAAGATTATACTTATCAAGGTGAAACAACCGACTCGATTCAAGATCATTTACGCTGGCAGATGGAGTTAACACCATTTACTGAAACTGACCTTGCAATAGCAACTGCCATTATTGATGCCATTGATGATGCTGGTTATTTACGAGTTACTGCTGAAGAAATTTTAGAAGCAATGGGCAATGAAGAAGTTGAGCTTGATGAAGTAGAAGCCGTACTTAAACGTATCAATATGTTTGATCCTGTTGGTGTTGGTGCTCGTTCAATTTCTGAGTGTTTAACTATCCAATTGAATCAATTTGATAAAGAAACCCCTTGGTTAAAAGAAAGTAAACTTATTATTAATGACTATATTGATTTACTCGGTAACCGTGATTATCGCCAAATTATGCGTAAAACACGTTTAAAAGAAGATCAGTTACGGGAAGTAATAAAATTAATTCAATCACTCGACCCACGCCCTGGTGATAGTGTCATTAAAAGTGACGATCAATATGTCATTCCTGACGTCTCAGTAGAAAAGAAAAATGGGCGTTGGATGGTTGAATTAAACCCAGATACTGCTCCACGGTTATCAGTAAACCAACTATATGCCTCGATGGCTCGCACCATGAAATCATCTACTGATAGTCAATTTATACGATCAAATTTACAAGAAGCAAAATGGTTTATTAAAAGCTTAGAGAGCCGTAATGATACATTATTAAAAGTATCAAACTGTATTGTTCAACGCCAACAAGGTTTTTTTGAGCACGGCCCTGAAGCTATGCGTCCAATGGTATTAAATGATATTGCAGAAGCCGTAGACATGCATGAATCAACTATTTCTCGTGTAACAACACAAAAATATATGCATACGCCTCGCGGCATTTATGAATTGAAATATTTTTTCTCAAGTCATGTCAGTACAGAAAACGGCGGCGAATGTTCCTCAACCGCGATTCGGGCATTGATCAAAAAACTTGTTGCCGCAGAAATTCCTGCAAAACCATTAAGTGATAGTAAAATGGCGGAATTACTTGCTGAACAAGGCATTAATGTTGCTAGAAGAACCATCGCAAAATATCGAGAGTCGCTATCAATCCCCCCTTCTAATCAACGAAAAAGTTTACTTTAACAACTAAATAAGGATCTAAGTTTATGCAAATTAATCTTGCTGGTCACCATGTTGAAATTACCGAACCTTTACGTGAATGTGTAAATACGAAATTTGCCAAGTTAGAACGACATTTCGATCATATTAATAATGTACATGTGGTATTAACGGTCGAAAAGCTTAACCAAATTGCGGAGGCAACTGCTCACTTAAGTGGTACTGAACTACATGCTAAAGCTGAAAACAATGATATGTATGCTTCAATTGATGCCTTAGTAAATAAACTCGATAAACAAATCTTAAAGTACAAAGGCAAAATTAATCAACATTAATATAACGTCTATTTCAAAACGAGCATTATGAAATTAACTGAACTTATCAGCGAAAACTGCACATTATGTGCAGTTTCAGCGAATAGCAAAAAACGTGTTTTAGAATTATTGTGTGAAAAAGCAGCTGAGTCTTTTGATAATTTCAATACTTATACACTCCTCGAAAGTTTAATGGCACGTGAAAAAATGGGTTCAACCGGTATAGGTAATGGTATCGCCATTCCTCATGGTAGACTTGCTCAAAGTAATAAAGTGCTTGCTGTTATTGCTACAACTCAATCTCCTATAGAGTTTGATGCTATTGATAATAGACCTGTCGATATTTTTATCGCTTTGTTCGTCCCTGAAGAAAATTGTCAACAGCATTTATCAACCCTACAAAGTATTGCTCAAATATTTAGTGATAAACAGATATGCAAACAAGTGCGTAAATGTCAAACTAGCACCGAGTTATTCAATTTACTGAAAAATACTAATAACAACTAAAACCTCATCATCAAGGAGTTCTTCAATGAAACTCATCATAGTTAGTGGTCGTTCAGGATCAGGAAAAAGTGTAGCATTAAGAGTCCTTGAAGATTTAGGTTATTATTGTGTTGATAATATTCCCGTAAACCTATTACCGGCCCTAACGCATACCGTTATAAATGATTATGAAACAGTGGCTGTGAGTCTAGATGTTCGTAACTTACCTGCGGATCCAAATGATATTTCTGAAATAATAAATTACCTGCCAAGTGCTGTTGAACTTAGCATAGTCTATTTAGATGCTGATGATAATGACCTAATTAAGCGTTTTAGTGAAACGCGTCGTTTGCATCCTTTAATCAAAAAAAATATCGCGCTAGATCAAGCCATTTCTCTTGAAAAGAAATTGCTTGAACCTATTTCAAGCCGTGCAAATTTATACATAAATACTAGTCAGCTCACGCCACATCAGTTGGCTGATTTGATCAGAGAACGAATTCTTGGAAAAACGACTGGCACTATGGTGGTGGTTTTTGAATCTTTTGGCTTCAAGCATGGCGTTCCGCAAGATGCAGATTATGTTTTTGATGCGCGATTTTTACCTAATCCTTTTTGGGAAAAAGATCTCAAGCCATTTACCGGTTTAGATCAACCCGTGCAAGACTTTCTAGCCAGCCAGCCAATTGTTACTAAGTTCATCTGGCAAATTAATAGTTTCATGATGACTTGGTTACCACATTTAGAACGTAACAACAGAAGCTATATAACCATCGCTATCGGTTGTACTGGCGGAAAACATCGCTCAGTTTATATTGCAGAATTATTAGCGAATAATTTACGCAAAGAAAGAAAAGATGTGCAAGCTCGTCATCGAGATCTAGAAGTAAAAAGTACCTAGCACTATGCCGAAAAAATTAAAGAAAACATTATTGATTACCAATAAATTAGGCTTGCATGCAAGGGCCGCGACTAAGCTTGCTCAATTAAGCCAAAAATTTGATGCAAAAGTCACCATTGAGCTGGAAAGCAAGCAAGCCGATGCGAGTAGCATAATGGGCCTTATGTTGTTGGCTGGCGGACAAGGTAAAACTGTTACTATTCATACAGAAGGGCTTGAAGCTCAGGATGCATTAGACAATGTTTGCCAACTTTTTTCAGACAAATTTGATGAAGGCGAATAATTATACACTATTGCTTTCACAGAACTTTAAATATCACCAGATATAATAAAAAAGCTGCTAAAACCAGTCAGTTGAGATAAACTTAGAATCACTGGGCAACCACGAATTCGTTAAACAAAGCAATAATTCTGTTACGCATAACAAATTCAACCCAAAAAATTTCGTTTTTAATTTCCATTTTCGTTTTTTAACGGCACAGGATAGCTATATGCCGGAAATTTCAGAACAAGAAGACAGCCAACAACGATTATTGCAAGTGAACAAAGCACTTGGCAGTGGTATGTTTGTCTATGTACGTAAGCTACTGCAAAATATGCCAGCTTACGACCTTGCTTTGATTTTGGAATCCTCTCCAAGCAAAAGCCGTACTGTGTTATGGCAACTTATTGATCACGATCATCATGGTGAAGTTCTCGAAGAACTAAACGAAGAAGTTCGAAAAGGCATTTTAAAAAAAATGCGCCCAGAAAAACTCGCAGAAGTTGCCGAGGGTATGGACGTTGATGATATTGCCGAAGTTTTACGGACATTGCCCGACAGTGTCTATCGAGAAGTATTAAGTTCTATGGATTCACAAGATAGAAGCCGCGTTGAAGCTGCATTATCTTTTGATGAAGATACCGCTGGCGGTATTATGAATACTGATACTATTACCATTCGTCCTGACGTTACCGTTGATGTTGTTCTTCGTTATCTTCGCCTTAAAGGAGAACTACCTGAAGCAACAGATTCATTCTACGTGGTTGATAGAAAGGATCATTTCATTGGTGCAGTATCACTTTCTACTATTGTTACAGCCAAACCAGAAGTCGTTATTTCTAAATTGATTAATGATGAGGTAACCGCTTTAAATGCTAACATGCCAGAAAATGAAGTTGCTCAACTGTTTGAACGCTACGATTGGTTTTCAGCGCCGGTTGTTGACGAAGAAGGCCGATTACTGGGTCGAATTACTATTGATGATGTAATTGATATTATCCGTGAAGAGGCAGAGCATTCCATGATGAGTATGGCGGGATTGGACGATGAAGCTGATACGTTTGCCCCCGTTTTTAAAAGTACTCAACAACGCTCTGTTTGGCTTGGTGTCAATTTAATCACCGCTTTATTTGCGGTTGCTGTTTCGAGTATGTTTGAAGACATTCTCGGCCAACTGGCTATTTTAGCTATTTTAAATACTTTGGTGCCCAGTATGGGCGGTGTGGCAGGTAATCAAACATTAACTTTAGTTATTCGAGGTATGGCGTTAGGCCATATTGGTGAAAGTAACTCTCGTATATTATTGTATAAAGAACTCGCTGTTGGTTTTCTCAATGGTATTATTTGGGCGTTATTAATTGCGACAGTTGTTGCGCTATGGAAACAAGATTTTATGCTCGGAGGAGTTATTGCGTTTGCTATGCTAATGAACCTTACTGCTGCAGGTATCGCAGGAGTAGCGATTCCGCTATTTCTTAAAAGAATGAATATTGACCCAGCACTTGCAGGTAGTGTTATATTAACTACGGTAACTGACGTTGTGGGTATTTTTGCTTTCTTAGGAACTGCAACCTTATTACTCGGTTAACACAAAGCCCGAAGTTATATGATGCTTTGAGAATAAATTGCCGATTAAACAATAATTTTGTCTTCGTTAATCGGCGATTAAATTGCAGCTTATTATTTTATGCTTAATTACCCGCGACTTGCATTTCATCGAGAATAATAGAACCCGTCTTAATACTACCTTTTAAATCATAATCTGAACCAACAGCAACTAAATTCTTAAACATATCCGCTAAATTACCTGCAATAGTAACCTCTGAAACGGGATAAACAATTTCACCATTTTCTACCCAGAACCCTGCAGCACCGCGTGAATAGTCACCATTAACGACATTCACACCTTGTCCCATTAATTCGGTCACCAATAACCCAGTACCTAGCGTTTTAAGCATTTGGTCGAAATCGCCACCGTTTGCAGACACTAACCAATTATGAATCCCCCCTGCATGTCCTGTTGTTTTCATACCTAATTTTCTTGCTGAATAACTGGTTAATAAATACGTTTCTAAAGCGCCTGCTTTAATAATATCGCGATCAACCGTGATCACACCTTCACTATCAAAAGCACTACTTGCCAACGCTTTTTTTATATGAGGACGTTCTTCAATGGTTAAAAATTCAGGAAAAATAGATTTACCTAAGGCATCAAGTAAAAATGATGACTTACGATACAAGTTTCCACCACTTATTGCTGCGATGAAATGCCCAAAAAATGTATTGGCAATATCGGCACGAAACATGACCGGTACTTTACCTGTTTTTAGTTTTTGAGCATGTAATCGTGATAATACTTCTATCGAAGCTTCTTTACCGACTAGTTGTGGAGCGGTTAATAAATTAAAGTCGCGATTAACGGTATAGGCATAATCGCGTTGCATATCATCACCTTCATTAGCGATCATTACACAACTTAAACTATGGCGAGAACTTGGATAACCGACTAATTGACCATGGCTATTGCCGTAAACTTTAAACCCTTCAAAACAAGCTAAGGTTGCTCCGTCTGAATTAGTAATACGTTTATCATAAGCTAAGGCGGTATCTTCACATTCTTTTGCAATGGCGATAGCGTCATCAGTTGATAATATTTTTTCATGGTGTAAGTCTAAATCATCGGGATTCATCGCTAGCATTTCTTTATCTGCAAGCCCTGAATAATCATCTACCGAGGTATATTTAGCAATATTAACGGCGGCTTGTACCGCTTGTTTTAAGGCTTTTTCTGAAAGATCTGCCGTAGAAGCACTTCCTTTTCGCCCTTGTTGATAAACCGTAATACCTAAGGCGCCATCATTGGTAAATTCAACAGTTTCAACATCACCTAAACGTGTACTCACACTCAAGCCTTGTTGACGACTCATTGCAACTTCAGCCCCATCAGCCCCTAACGATTTAGCTAAAGCTAAAGCATCAGCAACGCGACTTTCAACTTCTTTCATTTGTGTGGTGATGTTATTTGATTCTGTCATCAGAGTGGGTATCTCATATAGTAACTTGTCGACTAAAAACCAACGGATATTCGTTGGAAGTAATTTCTGTGTGGAGCCTCTCATACAGTTTGTTGTATAATAACCACATCAATCGTTAAATTGCCTTATTATTATGCCCGAGTCTGCTGCTGAATTCGATGACGAATTAAAAAGTAAATCAGAAATAAAACGTGAAATGCATCAAATGCAAGATTTTGCTTTGAAGTTGGTTAAGCTTTCAAAGCATCAACGCAGTAAAATTCCTTTCACAGAAGAATTTAAACATGAGCTTATTTTAGCCGATAAAATTCAAAACAAACACGAAGCTTTACGTCGCCATATACGTTATATGGCTAAAGTTTTATGTGAAATGGATTTAGAGCCAATCAATCAAGCTTTAGATGTAATGGCCAATAAGCATCAACAAGAAACAGCTAAGTTTGTTCATTTAGAAAACCTGCGAGATCAGCTTATTGAAAAAGGTAATGAGTTCATTGAAGAATTATTAAGTCAATACGACACGATGGAAAGACAAAAATTTCGCCAATTAGTCAGGCAAGCGGCTAAAGAGAAAAAGCTCGAAAAAGTAGCTAAAGGCCATCGCGATTTATTTGCCTATTTAAAAGAACATGTTTCTTTATAACCTTCACTGTACATAACAAAAAAAGCCCGATGATGCATTTTATCGGGCTTTTTCAATGTGTAAAACTCTATCAATATTCCAAGAAATTATTCACCAATGTTACCAAAACCTTTTAGCGCTTCTAATGCTTTAAGTTGTGGTGTTAATTGCGCTTTATCACCAACAACAACTAACGTCATTTTCTCTGGCCTTAAGTATTTACTTGCCATCTCACTGATTCTCTCTGGTGTTACGTTATAAACATTAGCAACATAATCTTTTAAATAATTATCACTGAGTTGGTGAAGCTCAATAAAAGAGAGTTGGTTAATAACGGCGGCACGTGACGAGTTTCTTAACACAAAAATGCCCGCCATATAATTTTTAATGCCATCAAGCTCTTCTGTAGACGGTGGTGTTTTAGCAAGCAGATTAATTTCATTAAAAATTTCAGTTAATGCAGCTCCCGTATACTCTAATGTAATGTCTGCAGCTTGAAACCAAACGCCCGAATTAATTCGATTTACGATAGTAGAGTAAGGCGAGTATGTATAGCCTTTATCTTCGCGGATATTACTGGTAATTCGACTAGAAAATGCGCCCCCTAATAAAGTATTCATCATATTCATTGCCATAGTATCTTGATGATCAGGAGCAATAGCAGCTAAACCTAAGCGGATGGTTGATTGAGGTGAATTTTCTCGCTCAAGCATGATTACTTTAGGCCCGGTTTGGCTGATCACTGACATTGATTTTTTAGCTTCACCTTGTGGCCAAGTAGAAAAAGCCTTCGAAATTTTTTCAAGTAAGCTTGATTGTTCAAACACCCCCGAAATATATAAGTGACTGCGCCCTGCCACTATGTTTTTCGTTAAATACTGACTAATATTATCACCTGAAATACTCGATAAGCTTTCCTCTGAAGGGTATAGTTCGCCATAGAGATGGTTCGCATAAATCGCTTTATAAAAAGCTTGTGATGCAATATTACCCGGTTGCGATAATTGCACTGTTAATTGACGAGTACGATCTGTTTTAATCCGTGATAAATCACTTTTGGCTAATGCTGGATTTAAAATCATATCAGCAAGGACATCAATGGCGTCTTCGGAAAATTCACTTAACACATCAAGGCCTAGCCAACTTGAATCCATAGCAACGGATGAATTTATTTGTCCGCCCATACTAGCAACATTTTCTGCAATTTCTTTAGCCGATTGGGTTTTAGTACCTTGCCTTAACATTTCGTAGCTTAAATCAGCCAACCAAGGTTGATTACCATCATCAATATTACCCGTATTGGTGATTAAACGAATCGTTGCTTTAGGTGTTGTACCATAAGGGATAAACGTGACTTTCAAACCATTATCTAATTGCATAGTCGACGTTTTTGGCACTTGAAAATTACTTGGCTTACTACCTACTGGTGGCTGTTCTTTCGCATAGGGTGAGGTAACTAAGCTGAATGATAAAATACTGGCAAGCGCCAACAAGTTGAATGATTTTTTAATTAAATACATTTTATTCTCCTTCACTTGTTTGACTGGCTGAATCAGTTTCAGGTTCTTTTTTAGCACGGTTTTCACCCGGTGTTACCGTTAATATCGTTCGATTGGTGCTCCGTAAATATTCTTTGCCGGTACGCATAATTAATTCTGGTGTCACTTTTTTAAAAGAAGCTTCTATCGCATTAATTTTGGCAGGCTCATTATCAAACAAAGCAAAACTGGCTAATAAATTCGCTTTACCAAAACCATAAAACTCATCTAAAGAGTCAAATAAACTAGAACGTATTTTAACAACAGCTCTCGCCATTTCTTCTTCCGTTAATGGTTTTTCTTCTAAACGAGTAATCACCGAATCAATAGCCGCGTTGATCTGTGCTTGGCTAACATTTTCGTCATGAGTGAAAGAACTCATCCATAACATTGGCCCATTATAATTAAACATATTTCCTAATAAGTAATTGATACCTCCGCCAATATCACCGGTAATTTGCTTGTTTTTCACTAGCTCTTGATATAGCAAGCTATCTTCACCTTGCACCAAAATTTGATCAATAATTCCCATCGCATAATACTCTGGCGTATTGCGTTCAGGCATTTTATAAGCAAAAGCATAAGCTGGTTTCGGCGCTAATTTATCAAATTTATTAAAGTTTAATTCTTTTTCTTGACGAAGCTCTGTTAAATCAGGAGCAGGAGGTAATTTACTGGCTGGTAATTTAGCAAAATATTTTTCAACCATAGCTTTTGCTTCAACCATATTAATATCACCCACAACCACTAACGCAGCATTGTTAGGTGAATAATAAAGGTTAAAAAAATCATCAACGTCTTTTAAATTAGCCGCATCTAAATCTTTTAAATCGCCATAAAAGTTATGGGCGTTGTACCAGTTCGAATAAGCATATTGCGGCATGTCTAACCACGGAAAACCACCATAGGGCTGATTAAGCACATTCACTTTTACTTCATTTTTAACCACACCTTGTTGATTAGTTAAACTTTCTTGTGTAATCGCTAAACCTTTCATTCGATCAGCTTCTGCCCACAAAAAGGTTTCTAGTTTATGTGAAGGGACTATTTCAAAATAATTGGTATAGTCGAATCGTGTCGAACCATTTAGTAAGCCACCATTGGCGTTCACTAATTTAATAAATTCCATTTTGCCAAGGTTTTCTGAGCCTTGAAACATCATATGCTCAAATAAATGAGCAAACCCTGTTCGATCTCTTGGTTAATTTCTAAAGCCAATATTATAATAAACGGCCACGGTAACCGTGGGAGCGGTATCATCAGGCGATAACACTACTTTTAAACCATTATCTAAGGTGAAATATTCTAATGGAACATTGAAACTTGCTACGGTAAGACTTTCGTTTGATTTTTCAGCTATTTGTTCAAGCAAAACTTGTTGGGACGGCGCAGCTGACTCGTTTTCTTTTACTTGTTCTGGCTGGCTACATCCCGCGAGTAATAAAGAAAACAAACCACCATAAAACAAAAATCTTTTATCATTCATAACTTTTCCCTTGTATTATTTTTAACCAGATTGCCCGTATTAACAGGAACCGTCAATAACTAAGAAATGTTTTAAAAAATTTTGTTATAAAAATAGCAAGACAAAGGTTTATATTGCCGTCAGCATTTACTCTTCTAAAACAAAAAAAATCGTAAATACTTTATATAATTCAGTACCTTGGTTAACGCTTGCTGAGGCAAAATGTAAAATAGGTATCACCTCATGATCTAAAGAAACGTAGTGAAGCGGATCAGCGTCACCTTTTTCCTCAAAATGGTAATTATCCATACGTAAAATTCGTGCTAATGGTTCGCCGGCTTTAAGCGGCTTGCCAAATTCTGCCAAGTAATCAACCATGCCACCCATTGGAGAATAAAACGCTTTATAGTCTTTTAAGTAACAAGCGTATCGTGTCATTTTCTGCGGTTGATATTCACTGGTCTCTATGACATTTTTATATTGTAAATAACTTAATATGCTCTTTGCATCTTCAAGTGCAACATCTAAATCAATTTGCTCTTGAGAACCAAGTTCTACAGTAAAACTTTCTTTATTAAGTGTTTGTGATCTTATCGAAAATTTAATACCTAAATCAGCAAACGCTTCTTGTAATTTCCACCAAGGACAAAAAGTCGCTTCATCCAATGCGCCATCAAATTCGTTGGGAATCAATAAAGTATGTGGGATATCAAAATATTTTGCACTATCAATTGCATATTCAGGGCAATATAAATGCTTACTTGATATTGGGCCGGTGTGAAGATCTAATACTAAATCAGCCTGATGAGCTAAACGTTGTAATTGATACGCGATTCTTTGCCCCGTGGTTAAACCAAATATATTATGATCAAGTTTTTGCTCAATGCTATTAATCATCAAAGCTTTAAAGTTTGCTTCAATGGTTTTGTCAGCTTTACCAATACTTTCCCGAACGAAAGGCTTAATAATACTTTGATCAAAATGATACATACGATTCCAATTGACCCCGGTAATAGGGTCAAATCGACCTAAAGTATATTCACCATTCTTATGATTACAACCTACAGGATTCGCGTATGGTACTAAGGTGATGTCACCTTTAATTTTGGTATTCCTTAATAACTCAAGTAATTGAAAAATTACCGCATTACCTTGTACTTCAGCGCCGTGCATATTTGCTTGGATATAAACACTAGGGGCTTCACCTTCACCTTTGAGTCGGTAAACGGGTACCGTTAATGCGGCACCACTAGCCATTTCACCAACATGCATCACTTCTTTGGAAAATTTCGTCATTTTACTTCTCGATTTTATAATATTATTCTTATAATTTTCATTGTTAAATCAAACAAACCTTCATCGTAAGTACCAGTCAGCAGCCTCTGCTGCTCTCACTTCAGTTAATTTTCCTTGGCTGAATATATACTCAGCGGCAATTTGGTGGCAAAGAAAAAACGGCATACTTTCCGTAAAACCATAAGCTCCGGCATAGCCAAATATAAGTTGATCGCCTACTTTTACATCAGTAGGTAACGGTAAATGCCCTAACTTATCCATACTGGTACATAAAGGGCCATGAATATCAAAACTTTGCTCATGGGCGAACGAATCACGCAATAACTTCACAGGAAAAGGTTGGTCTGTTATAGCTGGACGTAAAAGATGGTTAATACCAGCAGCCAAAACTAATTGCTCTTGCTGATAATTTAATTTGCGGTCAACCACTGGCACCACATAATAACCGCATTCTGCGACAGCAAAACGTCCAAGTTCTAGCCAGAGTTCTTCTACATTAGCTTGCGTTTTAATAGCCGCTAAGTCAGTGAGTATTTGTTGCCAAGACAGTGTTTGTCCTTTTTCCAGATAATCAATTCCTAAACCGCCACCCAAATCAAGCACTTTCAGTGACATACCAATTTGATGGGCTAGGCCAACTAACGGTTTAATCATTTGTTGCCATAAAGAGTACATTTTCTCATTACTGAGCATATTGCCCCATTGAAAAATATGTAAACCACACAAGTCTAGTTGTGGAAAATCATCGACGTGTATACTTTGCCATTCATCAACCGATAAACCAAATGGTGTTAAGCTGTTCCCACCTAACGGATTTTTATCTCCGTCAGGCCATTGAAGTTGTACACGTAATAAAACTTGGGGCTTTACCTCTTCTGTTTTGGCTACATCATTTAGCCATTTAAGTTGATTAACACTCTCAACCACAAAAGTATTAACGCCTTTTTGAACAAACTCAGTTAATTGCTTTTTCGACTTTGCTGGCCCAGTATTTAAAATTCTATCACTACTGATACCCTGCTTGAGCACCTGATTTAATTCGCCAGTACTTGCCACATCAAAATTAAAACCAGCACCATCAAGTGTTTGCATAATGCTTGATAATGGGTTTGCTTTCACGGCAAACCAAAGCTTGATCACATCTTGCTGCTGTAATTGAGCTAAATGCTTCTTTAATGCATCTAGATGATAAACAAAATAAGCTTGTTCGTGTTCATTACCCGGCTGATGTGCAAGCAAAGTTGGCTGAAATGTTTTATCTGCTTTCAATGGTTCAAACCATGCAGGGCTTTTAGTATTAGCACTCATATATTTCACTCAAGAATGTTATAGATATTTACTGACGTTTATTTACCGTAAAAGAGATTCTAACTCTAAGGATGCATTGCTTTTCTCATCGCGATACTTAACGATTAAAGCACAAGCCATATTCAAACCTTGAGATTCAGCCCAAGTCCCTTTTACTGGGCGAGTTCCAGGAACGACAACCGCACGCTCGGGGATATCAGCACCTTTTTCCAACATTACTTGGTTAACACAATCATAAACAGGTACAGAAGCAGACAAAGAAACACCGGGTGCCAATACTGCCCCCTTTTTAACGACAATACCTTCAACAATAACAACACCTGCACTTAAAAAAGCATCATCTTCAATAATAACGGGACTTGCGCCCACTGGCTCTAACACACCACCAATTTGCACAGCGGCAGATACATGAACATTTTTACCAATTTGTGCACATGAACCAATTAGTGCATGGCTATCCACCATAGTGCCAGAGTCTACGAAAGCCCCTACATTAATATACGCTGGTGGCATAATAATAACGCCAGAAGCAACATAGGCTCCTCGACGAACCGATGAACCACCGGGTACTAATCGAACGCCATTTTCAACGGTAAATTCACGTGTAGGCAAATTATTTTTATCAACAAACCCTTTATAAATTCCTTCAAACTCTGTATTTTCACCAGCTTTAAATGCCGCTAAAATAGCTTCTTTTGCGGCAATATTTGCCTGCCAATTACCGTTTTCATCTTGATTTGCCGCACGTACCGTGCCTGCTTCTAATTGTTCTAACGTGTCTTGCCAATTCATTACTACTTAACTCCAATGATTTTTTAAATATGTGTTAGCTTTTTTCAAGCCATTGATTAATTTCGATATCCGCTGCCATTAAAGATCTTAAAGCAAGTGGGTTTTCTGTAATTTCAAACTCTGTAAGTGGTGCCCTTAACGTTGGATAATTCAACATATTAGTAAGATGCATTAATACTTTTACAGGGATGGGGCTCGCCTCTTGAAATAGCGCCTCTACGGCATTCTTCCATACGGGAAATAATGTTTGATGCTGACCTGCTAATGCTAATTCAACATATCGATGTGTGGCTTGTGGCCATACATTAGCTGCGACAGAAACTAACCCTTTAACTCCTGCTTCTATCAAATGTGGCACCATTGCATCTTCGCCACTGTAAATAGCAAGTTCAGGGCAGTTTTGAGCATAAGAAGTAAAGGTATTAATATCGCCGCTAGCTTCTTTAATAGCCCAGCATTTATCATGACTTTGAATATTTTTCATCACACAAACAGGGATGTTTATACCGCTTCTAGATGGTACGTTGTAGATCATGCATGGATGTTTGGCTTGATCTAAAAGATCAGTAAACCAATGAGTTAAACCGACAGTTCCTGGCTTGGTATAAATGGGACATGTTAGTAAGTAAGCAGAAATAGCCAAATCATTACACTGTGAGATCCATTCAAGTTGCGTAGGTAAACTATAACCACCTACTGAAATCATAATAGGCACATTTAGTGCCAGCCCGCACACTGATTTAACGACTGATAATTGCTCTGTGGGTGTTAATGCCAAACCTTCACCAGTACTACCTAGCAATGTAATACCATTGCCGGCATCAGCCTGTTCAATAGCAAGTTTTTCTAAGGTGGCAAAGTCAACATCGCCATTAAGCTGCATAGGAGTAACAAGTGCTGTCCACAGGAAGGTTTCTTCCACAGATTGGATTTTTGCGGATTGACGTTTAGAAGTCTGATTAGTTTTATTCATTTCTCTCGAACTCGTTATTGTTCGGAGAACTTTAAGGCGTTTGCATAGCCTCAACATAAGATGAAGAGAGGCTTACAAAGGCCAGAAGCTCTCCACCATTATTAATATTATGTATTTTGAAATATTCAAAATACATAAAAAATAGGTGACAATTGTTAGGATTCAACCTAAACAACCGACAATTACATCATCAAAATATGTAATTATCTCGGCGTTAATCTCCATTACTATCAATCATCAGAGTTTGATCTCTTCATGATAGCTACCTAGTTAACGCTCCTCTTCTGGCCCTTTTGATAACCCGTCATTTATTGATAATAAATCACAAGTTAACTTAAATAAGGGACAATACTATTAGAACATTTATTCTAAAACGAATCAATAGTCGCCTATCTATCAAATTATGTTTAGTCATAATAACGAATGAGAAGAAAATATTGTTAGATACTGAACCTATTTTTAAGATATTTACGAGATATGATTTTTCATTGCATTTTCTATTTCAACTAAGCGATCTTGTCCCCAGCAATAAGTCTCAGCATATTTAAAACAAGGCACTCCCCAAAAACCTAACTGTTCCAATTCAGCTTGATTAACATCAGACCATTGTTGCCAATCGTGTTCTTTTGCATATTCCTGTGCTTCGGCATAGTCGAGGCTTATTGATTGACAAATTAACTTAATCACATGACCTTGAGTAACATCAATATTTTTGACATAAATAGCTTCAAAAGCCGCACTAATAAAGTCTACCGCTTTACCTTTATGCTCTGCGTAGCTAAAAATTTCATAACAATTAACAATACCTTTACCGATAGGGTCATTAAATGTATGAAAAGGTATATTGGCTAGTTTAGCTTCTCTATGTGCATCCGTATAAATATAACGCGCCTTATTTATGGGCATATCTAATCCACGCATGACCATTGGTAAAATTGGCTTTATCACCAAAGGCACATGATATTTCAACGCGAGTGATTTTATTTTTTCAAATCCTATATAAGAGTATGGGCTTCTTAATGAGATAAACACTTCGCATGGGCTAATAATGGTATTTTGTCTATTATGTTGGTCAAGAATATCATCTGTTGGAGTAGAGTTAGCCAACAGATTTGCAGAATATTTATGAGGTTCTTCGGTAGAATTTAATCCCAGTTGAGTTAATCTCTCTTCTAAATGTATTAATCTATCGATACCAACAAACCAGTCGCCTGCAAAAAACAAAGTCGCCGGTAAATAATGGCCTTTACTCATTAATCGTTGTTGATTTTTAATTTGAAAGTTAATGAGTGGTGTAGAGGTATTATAATAAAAATCAAATTGATCACACCAAGTTTGATTAAATATCATTACGGCATGCTCTACCGTTTTAGGGCTAAGTTGCCAAATTTGCTGTCCGGTGACTAAAGCTTTAGCGTGGGGATATTGTTCTATCGACTTAAGATTATATTGTTGCGCAACATAATTTGCATCTTTAAGTGCCCAATTACGCATAAACTTAGGATCTATTTTGACACCAGAAACTGTTTCATAAATCAGGAATAGCTTTAATTTTATATTAAAACGATGTTCCAGATCACTTAGCACTTGAACCAACATAAAACTGTGCGGATCATTAAGCGCTAAATAAACTTCAATAATTGGTTTATCCGCAAATAAGCTTGGCCAGTATAAATATTTAAAGGACAAGAAAATGACTCTATATCGACTTCTTAGCCAAGCTGCTTTTATTTTGGTGACAAATTTAGATGTTATGATATATCCCTCTTACTTCTACTTTCCATGATTTTTTATCCAAAAATAGCTGAATGCCTATGTTGTTTTATTGGTGAAAACAACATCTTATTGTAGAATAGCGCAAATAAGATGAGATCAATTAATCATAGGCTACTTACCTTGTTTTGTACGCTTATTATTTAGGTAATTCAATGTATTTAAGTAACTTAAGCCAAGTTTTATTGCGCAACGAACAATTATTAACGGCAATGTTCCCTTTGTTAGTCAACATGCCCAACGATGAATTGTCGCAAAGTTTAAGTGCATTAAATAACAATTGTGACATTACCTACTTCGACAACAATTATGAACTCCATCTGCATCATCAAACTAAAAAGAATACTCACAGTGTCTTTTCTGCTCATTATGAATCTAATAAAAAGCATGATTTAGTGATTATTAACTTCCCGAAAAGCAAACAAGAATTACTCTTCACCTTCGCGATGTTAGCTCAATGCACGACTGAAGAAACTAGAATTTTGATGGTTGGGGAAAATAAAAGCGGTATAAAATCAGTCAACAAATTAATAAAAGACCAGACAAGTTTTTGCGATAAAATTGATGCCGCTCGTCATTGTTTGCTATTTGAGACGCAGTTGACCAATCATCACCTGACCTTCGACATTGAAGAATGGTTTCATTACTATTCAGTTAGTGTTAATTCGTTAACCTTTAAAGTTGCTGCTTTACCCGGCGTATTTAGCCAAGCAAAACTAGATATTGGTACCCAAGTATTACTGAATAATTTACCCAATAACATTTCAGGGGAAGTGCTTGATTTTGGCTGTGGCGCTGGTGTTATTGCCTGTTTCGTTGGTTTACAATCTAACGATTCAGCACTAACCCTAGCTGATGTAAGTGCTTTAGCGATTGCTTCATCTGAGAAAACTCTCGAAATAAATAATTTAGCGGGCAAAGTAATCGCGACAAACAGCTTGTCAAATATAACAGATCAATACCATTATGTTATTTCTAACCCGCCTTTTCACCAAGGTATAAAAACGCACTATGTAGTCACTGAAAACTTTTTAATGGGTATTAAAAAACATCTTAAAAAACAAGGGACTTTAATAATTGTTGCTAACAGTTTTCTTAAATACCAACCGATAATTGAACACTCAATAGGTAAAGCCGAAAAAAGATGTATTAAGCAAGGATTTACAATTTACCAAGCAAGCTTAAAACATTAACAATTAGTATTCACAACATAATTCTGTAACAAAAGTTGAAATCTTTTAAGTTATCAATAATTATTTAACTAGCTGTTATCAATATTAGATCAACAAAATATGCCAACAAACAAAAAAATTAGTTCAATTCGTCGTTCAATATTGACTACGGTTTTAGGATTTGTTTTCATTTTTGTTTCACTCGCGATTTATTATATCGCCAGTACCTTCCTAAAAGAATCTAAACAACAATACGAACAAAACATCATAGATTTAGGTAGTTATGTTGCTCAATTAAGTGCAGAGGATATTCGTACAGATAAACTTAATGAACTTAACAACAAATTAGATAACTTCAAGTCTTTAACATCTATTCATTACATTGATATTTATAAAAAATACTCTGACAACTTTGGTATATTTGCGAGTTATAACTTTAAGATGGGCGGTTCAATTGCGAATAACACTAGTAGAATCACCGAACAAGAAAAATCGCTTTACACGACCCCCTATTTTGACGATGACATTATAAAATATGTTGCACCTATTGTGCAAAATGGCAACGAAATTGGTTATGTTTATATTCAATTAGATATTCATTCTGGTCTTACTTTTAGCACTCAACTATTTCTTATTTTTATTGTCACTTTCTTAGTTTTACTTTCATCGGTTGTTTTCATCAGTTTTAGATTAGAAAACATTTTCACTACACCTTTAAGAGAAATAAACGCCGACATATTGCATATTTCCCAAACAAAAGATTACTCGGCTAGAGTTCAACCAATGCCGTTTAAGGAAGCTGATATTTTAGCGAGAAATATTAATAACCTACTTAACAGAACTGAACGTCACATAACGAAGCTAGGTATAGCTGAACAGCAAAGTTTATTATTGAATATTGAACTTGAAGACAAAGTAAATAAAAGAACAGAAGCACTAAAAGATTCAAACCAAGAGCTATTGTCTACCTTAGAAAAACTCCATCAATTCCAAGGTCAATTAGTTGAAAGCGAAAAAATGGCCTCTCTTGGTGATATGGTTGCTGGCGTTGCTCATGAAGTAAATACGCCTATTGGCTTAGGTGTAACAGCATCAACATTGTTGTCAGATAGACTCGATGAAATTAAAGCTTGCTTTGAAGACAAAACATTAAAATCTAGCCAATTGAAACGTTTCTTTAACGAAGGACAAGAAAACGTCGGCATTATTTATCGGAATTTAAAACGGGCTGCTGAGTTAATTTCCAGCTTCAAAAAAGTGGCGGTTGATCAGTCTAGTGAAGATTTCAGGCAATTTAATTTTGATGAGCTATTAAAAGAAGTGTTATTAACACTTGCCCCACAAATCAGAAACACTCCTTATCAAATCAATATTACCTGCCCTGAAAATTTATTAGTTGTCAGTAAACCCGGGCCTATCAATCAAGTAATGATTAACCTGATCCTTAACTCAATTATCCATGGTTTTGATAAAAGAGAACACGGCACTATTGATATAACCGTAATGAAATTAGGCGAGCAGCTTAATGTTAGCTTTAAAGACGATGGCCTAGGGATAGACCCTTCAATTAAGGATAAAATTTTTGAACCTTTTACCACAACTAAACGCGGTGAAGGAGGCAGTGGATTAGGCCTACATTTAGTTTACAATTTAGTCACTCAGGCTCTTGGTGGTAGTATTCGTTTAGATAGTGAGCCAGAAAAAGGCGCAACTTTCGAAATTAATTTCCCTATTAGTGAGCAGCTACTTTAGGCATTTCAGCCAATAAAATTAAGCCTTAAGCTCTAACTAGTAATTGTTTTTTATTAGTAGGTTATATAACATGTATTTTGACTGCTATTAACATATGTAAATAAAAAGTATCATAGATATTGCTAAACTAAATAAAATTAGCACAACCATTTTTTTAAAGTATTTTTAACTGGAAACTGAGCATGCAAAAACCTCATATACTTATCGTAGAAGATGAAGATGTTACCCGATTTAATTTGCGTAATTTATTCGAAGCTGAAGGGTATATAGTCTCAGAGGCAATAAATGGCGAAGCCATGGAGCAGCAATTACAACAAAATACAATTAATCTAGTGATCATGGACATTAATCTCCCTGGGAAAAATGGCTTACTGCTCGCCCGCGAATTAACGAATAATAGAGAATTAGGGTTAATATTTTTAACCGGCAGAGACAGTGACATTGATAAAGTACTAGGCTTAGAAATTGGCGCTGATGATTACCTGACTAAACCGTTTAACCCAAGAGAACTAACTATTCGCGCTCGAAATATTCTTAATCGTATTACTCAAGGTAAAACAGAATCTGATAATGCCATAATTCGCTTTAATCAATGGGTATTAGATGGTAACTCTCGTAAAATGACGTCACCTAAAGGTGAAATCATTTCAATTCCTCGAGGTGAATATAGGGCATTGAAACTGTTAATTGAAAACACGGGTCAAATAGTTACCCGTCAACAACTGATAAAAGAAATGACAGGCCGTGACTTGCGCTCTAATGACAGAACAGTTGATGTTACTATTCGTCGTTTAAGAAAGCATTTTGAATCGATTGAGGACTCTGTTGAGTTAATCAATACAATTCATGGCGAAGGTTATCGATTTGTTGGCACAGTCGATTAAATATAAAATCACCCATTAAAATACAAATAAAAGCCATTTTAAGTGGCTTTTATTTTTTTCCTGCTGTTTTAAACTTATAAACCTCGCTGCCACTCTTGACGTAAAGCAACATTGTTTGGCCTATCAATTGCCTCATCAACTAAAGTAAGCAGTTTAGTTTTATCTTGACCCAAAACGCCCTTTAAGACCAAGTAATTTGAAGCATGGTCAGACCTGAAAATAGTTTTTTCTAGTTCAAGTTCTGATAACAAAATTTTCATTTCATTAAATAACTCTTGCTGATTCAAAAGGCGAAATGGTTGATGCTCTCTTTCTTTAAAACGTCGAGCAAAACGCTCTTCCCCTAAAGGAAACGATACTACCA
>Ga0233426_10001329_pt1 | contig 23124 bp, 17 predicted proteins | sample SI_118_April2016_6_FD_179875 | JGI IMG/M metagenome (GOLD analysis project Ga0233426, IMG submission 179875) | Seawater microbial communities from Saanich Inlet, British Columbia, Canada - SI_118_April2016_10_MG | ecosystem: Environmental > Aquatic > Marine > Inlet | place: Canada: British...
TACATTCCAGTGCCAAACTCTGAAAACAGAACTTCTTTAGATGGTCTGACTCCAGGTAATTATAAAATGGTAGTTACATCAATTAACCCAAGAGGTAGAGATTGTGATGCTAGTAGTAGTATATCAGAGAATAATTATTTATACTACGAAGAAATAATTCAAGTTTCACCAAACCGTGAACTATACATTATCGATGGACCTTTTGTTGATGAAGATCTTTGCTCAGGGCTACAAGGAAGGGTAATAGTGGATGTGTTTGATAATAATAATGGTAACTTAAGTTTCTATTATAACGATATGCTAATACCTTCTGCAGATGTAGTTCGTGTAAACGATCGCTCTTGGTCTGTAGCTATTGTTAATGCAATTGACAGTGCTGACTTTAAGATTATAAATGAAGAAGGATGTTGGATAACAACAGAAATAAGTAGAGGAATAGGAGAGCCAAACTTTGAGTATACCTCACCTAATTTTGAAATCTCATCTAGTATATTAGCTAGAGAGGAAGTTACATTCTTAAATGCATCTACAGACCCATATGTGGTTTCGGAATGGGTTTTTGGGGATAATTCACCTAATGTTTTAGTTCAGTCTTCAACAGCTAGTGTAACTCCAGTTCGTCACGCTTACGGTGTGTCTGGAACCTATTTTGCAACACTGCGTATTTACAATAGTATTGGTTGCTCGGAGGAGTCAACCCAGCCAATTGTTGTAGGAAGAGGGTACAATATTATGGTGCCAAATGTATTTACGCCTAATAATGATTTAGTGAATGATAACTTCCGACCATTATTTAGTGGATTTAGTAATATGACATTTACAGTTTATGACTACCGAGGTAACTTGATATATAATGAATTTGTAGAAGAAGCAGATTTAACGAACCTGACTGGTCTAAGTATTTCAGGATGGGACGGAACATTGGCACCGGTTAGCCCTTATTATATTTTTACTGCTTCTGGAGTTCTTCTCGATGGAGAAACTGTAGTCGAGAAAAGTGGAACCTTTATTTTGATTAATTAATGATCTGGAAAAAAGCTACATATTGTTTATTAATAACATTCCTATTCATAGGTACTACTCTAAGTGCCCAAGAAGAATACATTGTTAATCATTCTAAATTCATGCAAAAAACAAATCCAAGTTTCTTTGGATTTAACAGCCTCAATAAAGTTGGAGTACTTTATAATTCAATGAAATTAAATGAATACGATAAATTAGATACTAAATACTTTTTTGGAGCAATGACTTTTGCAGACCAAGGGTTTAGTCTAGGAGTCGATATTAATTCATTTAAAATTCAAACAACAGGGCTTACTTCAAACCTAGCAAACCTTACTTATATTTATAAGCTTCAGTTTGACAATAATACGTTCTTCTTACCTGCCGTAACCGTCGGTTTTGGTAGTTCGAGTGTTAATCCTGCAAATCTTATTTTTGAAGATCAGCTAAATACATCAACAGGTTTCATTAATTCTGAATCTATTGATCCTCTGGCACCTGTTATTAGTAATGTAAATTATTTCGATTTAGGCGCTTCTTTTATTTTACACACCGATAAATATATGGCTGGGCTTACGTTTAAACATTTAAACAAACCCAATACCTCCTACAACAAAGAGGTGCCATTTGAAAAACCAATTCAAATTTCGCTTCAAGGTGCATATGAATTTGACTTAAATCCATACGAAAGAAGATTCTTACCCAGATATTCATATTTATACGCCTATGGGTCCTTTACTAAATATGGAGAGTCTTTATTAATTTATCTATCACAAGATTTTCAATTAGGTGAATTCTCCATAGGATTAAGTCAGCAGGCAGCATCATTAAATTCATTTTCTTTAAATAACGTAGGTGTTTCTGTTGGGTTAGCTGTAGAGAATTTTGATTTTGGAGTTCTTTATAACTTCCCTTTTCAATCTCCAGGAATAGTTTACGCTCCTAGTATTTTCGAAATGTTTATTACATTCGATTTCAGTATTTATAGAAGAAACAAACGTGGTCAGTACAATCGTTTACAGACAGATAATTATTACTAGGACAGGCTTTTTTGTTACTTAATACTTTACTCCAAACTTAAAAAAATATACACCCACTGCTATTTTACTGCTAGAAAATAGGCAGTTAATATTTTGAAAAAATTAATATTTTAGTTACAAAAAGAGGTGAAGAAGTTTAAAAATTTCATAGTCAGACATAATTATGGTTAAAGCAAGTGTGTCTTATCAGAAAATAAGTCAAAATAAGACTTAGTTCTTCAGCAAGTTTGAATAATAGGGGGAGGGGAAATAAACGATTATATTCTGATAACTACTAGTTCCTAAATATTTTATTAGGAAAAACTACAGGACTTTCAATTCCATTTTTTCCAACTGTAGCAATACCAAAAAAGAAGTTGTCAATTACGATCCCTTTAAGAACAGCCTCGGAAACATTACCAACAAATCTGCTGTTGTCCCAAGTTGGGGAGGTGGTGTCTCTCCAGTAGATACGATAACCTTTAATGTCATCATTTTTTAATTTTGTCCATTTGAATTTGGCGGAATCCTCTACAATTCCACCAATAGCTAGCTCTTTGACAGCGGGAGGTGCCCATGCAATAGAGGCTAAGTTGATTGCATTAACTGCTGTGAGTTTATTAGCATAATCAAAATTAACAGCTTCTAAAACGTCTCCATAAGCAATTCCATTTTCTATACGTATATCCTGGTGTTGTTGTGTATAGTTTTCATGAGCTTCCATAATTCTAATACCTGCAAATCCAACATCATTGAATGGTCTGTGGTGACCGCCTCTTCCAAATCGATCCAGTCTGTAAATCATCTTTGGATTCATCTCTGGCATGTATTTTTTAACATTTGCATGAATGTAACGAGCTAATTGTCTTGAAATCCCATCAACTTCACCTCCATAAAATCTTCTTCTTTTCCGTTCTCTTTCCGTTTCTGTTGGGGGAACCGGTTCTGAAAATATTCTAAAAGTTCGGTTGTCAATCACACCATCCACTCCACGAATATTTCCAATCATGTCATTATTTAAAATTCCAATGATTTCCCATCCTTGTTCTTTTGCATATTCAGCAAGCCCTTTTCCTCCAAATAATCCTTGTTCTTCACCAGCAAGTCCTGCATAAATTATACTGTTTTTAAAATTATATTTTGATAAAATACGAGCAGCTTCTATGGTTCCAGCCATTCCACTTGCATTGTCATTTGCTCCAGGGGAGTCTTCTGTGTAATTGTTAGGATCAGAAATTCGGGAATCAATATCTCCGCTCATTATAATGTAACGATTTGGATATTTAGTACCTCTTTGAATTGCGACGACATTATTAATCCATACTGGTTTTACAATTCTTTTTCCATCTGGTTCCACATAGTTTTTTTGATAACTTACTTCAATACAATCGGAACATTGCTCAGAAATATCTTTAAAACTTTTGAAAATCCAGCGCCGAGCTGCACCGATTCCTCTGCTTTTGGAGAGGGTGTCACTTAAAGTGTGTCTAGTTCCGAAGTTGGCAAGAATTGTAATGTCTTCCTCAATTCGATCGGAGGATACGTTTTCTATAATGTTGTAAAAATCGATTTCTGATTGTGCAAGTACTTTATTAGGATTAACTAAGAGCGTAACGGTTAAAACAAGAGTAGATATTATAGAGTTTTTCATTTGCTTTTTTTAGTAAGTATTTTTGTTAAAATTGTCTGAGTCGTACTCTTAAAATAGAATTCTCCTTGTCATAAATATATAAAAAAAACCTCCAATTTTTTTTTGGAGGTTTCTAAACAAAACAAAATTCTATAAATAATTAAAACGGGTATTTATTTTCTTCAATAAGTGTAGCGGCAATACTTCTTCTTAACTCAACAACGTTAGGGTATTTTTCATACTTGCTGTATTGTTTCATTCCAGAAAGCATTCCTTTGAGTTGAACACCTTCAGCAAAAGAAACGATTGCTTCTTTTCCACTTTTATTGATATTTTCAATTGCATTGTATAAATATAATTGAGTCATTTCTAACTGATTTTTTTGTGAGTCAATTCCAAAACGATCACAATTTTTCTCTGTTCTTAATATCGCAGATTCAGCCATATAAATCTCTATTAGAATATCAGAAAGTGCGAGTATAATTTGTTGTTCAGTATCGAATTTAGGACCAAATTTCTGAACAGCAGCTCCAGTAATCATCAATAGGATTTTCTTCATATTTTTGATTAATTGCTTTTCTTCAGCTAATAAATCAGAAGAGATTTCACTCTTAGGAATTCCAGTCATTAATTCTTGACCAACAGCAGTTGCAGGAGACATTAAGTCAACCTGACCTTTGAATGCTTTTTTCAATAACATTCCTATAGAAAGCATTCTGTTTATTTCATTAGTTCCTTCATAAATCCTTGAAATACGTGCATCTCTCCATGCCATTTCCATTGGGGCATCTGCTGAAAAACCCATACCTCCATAGATTTGTATTCCTTCATCTGTACAATCTTGCGCCTTTTCAGAAACCGCTACTTTAAGAATGGAACATTCGATTGCAAATTCTTCAACCCCTTTAAGTTCAGCTTCCTGATGTAATAACCCATCTTCTAATAGATTGTTTATCTTTTCCTCGATATCAAAAGCAGCTCTATAACTAGCCGATTCGCTTACGTACGTGTTGGTTGCCATATTAGCAAGCTTATATTTAATTGCGCCAAACTCAGCGATTGGGGTTTTAAATTGAACTCGTTCCGTTGCGTATTGTACTGCAAGCGAAGTAGTTCTTCTTTGAGCTTCTAAACAGGCTGCTGCTAGTTTTATACGGCCAACATTTAAAGCATTCATTCCAATTTTAAACCCTTCTCCACGTCCGGCAAGCATGTTTTCAACAGGAACTTTAGTTTCATTGAAAAACACTTGACGAGTTGAAGAAGCTTTAATTCCAAGCTTATTTTCTTCATCACCTAAAGTAATCCCATTATTTAAATCTTTAGGTACTATAAAACCTGTTATGTTTTTGTCATCTTCAATTCGTGCAAAGACAATTAAGATATCTGCAAAACCAGCATTGGTGATCCACATTTTTTGTCCTGTTATCTTATAGTGTGTACCATCTTCAGAAAGTACTGCTTTAGTTTTACCTGAGTTAGCATCAGATCCTGCTCCAGGTTCTGTAAGACAATATGCACCAAACCATTCACCTGTTGCAAGTTTATTTACATACTTTTGTTTTTGTTCTTCATTTCCATAAAGAGTTATTGGCATGGTTCCAATACCAGTATGTGCTCCAAATGCAGTAGAGAAAGAACCATTGGCACCAGATATATAATCACAAACTAACATAGTAGATGTAAAAGGCATTCCAAGTCCATTGTATTCCTCAGGGACAGCAACTCCTAGAAACCCTAATTCACCTGCTTTAGACATTAACTCTTGAGTTAAATCAAAATCTTTTTGTTCAAAACGTTCTCTGTTAGGAACAATATCTCGATCAACAAATTCTTGAACAGATTCCTTCATCATGATTTGTTCCTCATTGAAATCTTCAGGAGTAAAAACATCTCTAGCGTCTGTTTCTTTAACTACAAATTCTCCGCCTTTGATATTGATTTTAGTATTTTCCATTTTAATTATAGATTATATTAGACTGTTTTACTTAATTCATTCTGCTCAACTTTCATTTTAATTAATTCAATTACTTCAAAAAAGTGTTCCATTTTTTTTGGATCCATATTTTTAAAAATCGAGTTATTAAATTCTAAAACAGTTTCTTTTGAGACATCTCTTTTTTCTTTTCCTTGTTCTGTTAAAAAAATCAAAACGCCTCTACCGTCATTTGGATTTGGTCTGCGCTCAATATAACCTCGTTCTTCCATTGTATTGAGTATTCTGGATAGGCTAGTAGGTTCAATTCCCATTTTTGGTCCAAGCGCAGTCGAAGGAGTTCCTTCTGCATCTATTGATAACAGAGTAAATCCCATTGACATAGTAGAATCATAAGAAGCGGCTTTATCATTGTACATGTTGGTGATTAACTGCCAAGTGGTTCTTAATGCGTATTCTATTGTAATTGGTTTCAATCTTCTTGTTATTTGATCAAATATAATAATTTTTACTATGCGTACATAATTATGTTTACATAATTATGTACGCATAGTATATTATTAGAATTAAACCCCTGTTTTAGAGGGGTTTAATTCTAGGAATATATTTTATCAAAGAGTGTTTTGTATTTTTCTTTAACAATCTTTCGTTTGACTTTCATGGTGGGAGTGAGGTGTCCTAGCTCAATACTCCATATTTCTGGAGTAAGCTCGAATTTTTTTACCTGTTCCCATTTTCCAAATGTAGGATTGTATTCGTCAATATCTTTTTGAATCGCCTCTTTAACCTCTTGACTGGAACAGATTGCCTCAATGGATGGTTCAATATTAAGTTTTTGATCTTTAATCCAAGTTTGAATGTGTTCAAAAGCAGGTTGTATTAATGCTGCCGGCATCTTTTGACCTTCCCCAATGACCATTATCTGTTCAATGAATAGGGATTGTTTCATTTTATTTTCTATCAATTGAGGAGCGATGTACTTTCCTCCAGATGTTTTGAAAAGTTGTTTTTTACGGTCTGTAATTTTTAAGAATCCATCAGAATCAATTTCCCCTATATCACCAGTATGGAAATAACCCTCTTTAATAACTTCAGCGGTTTTTTCGGGGTCTTTGTAATACCCTTGCATAACATTTGGTCCTTTACACAAAATTTCTCCGTCCTCTGCTATTTGAAGTTCTACGTTTTCAATAGCTCTACCCACACAACCGAACTTAAGTCCACGATTATTTAGATCGCTTACTGTTAATACAGGAGAGGTTTCGGTTAAGCCATATCCCTCGCAGATAGTTATTCCTGCTGCGCTAAATACTCGGGCTAATCGGGGTTGTAAAGCTGCACTTCCAGAGCTTATCGTATGCAGATTTCCTCCTAAGGCTGCTTTCCATTTAGAAAAAATTAATTTACGTGCAATTTTAAGTTTAAATTCATACCAAAATCCGTTGGCTCCATAAGGTTCATATTGTAACCCGAGGTCAACCGCCCAATAAAAGAGTTTTTGTTTTATTCCGTCTAAATCTGCACCACGTGCATATATTTTATCATAAACTTTCTCTAGAAGTCTCGGAACTGCAGTCATGAAATACGGGTTTACTTCATTTAAGTTATCAGATATTTTTTCTAACGACTCAGCGAAGTAAATTCCAATCCCTTGATAATAGTATATGTAAAGAATTACACGTTCATAAATATGACAGACTGGTAAAAAGCTTAATGCATGTGTTTTTCCTATTTCTAATGGAAGTCTTTTTGCAGAGGATATAACATTAGATACAATATTTTTATGATTAAGCATTACTCCTTTTGGTACTCCAGTAGTTCCAGAGGTGTATATAATCGTAGCTAAGTCATCAGTGTCTACCCTTTTCTTAGCTTCCTCGACTAACTTTTGTGTTTCCTGGTCCTCAGCATCGCTTAGTAAATCTTTCCAAGAAAGACAATCCTTAATATCGTCAAAAGAATAGATTTCTTTTAGTGTAGGAATATTTTTTTGAACAGTATTTAGTTTGGTTAAAATTTCTTCATCAGAAATAAAGCAATATTGACTCTCGGAATGATTTAAAACATATTCATATTCTGGAGCTGTAATCGTTGGGTAGATTGGAACTGTGACTGCTCCAAGCTGAAGAATACCAAGATCCATGATACACCATTCCGTTCTGTTATTTGTAGAGATTAGGGCTACTTTATCTCCTTTTTTTACTCCTAGTTTTATAAGCGAACGACTTACCTGTTGTACTTTTTGATAAAACGTTTCTGTTGAAATACTTTCCCAGATTCCATTGTATTTGGTGGTTACACTTTTATCTAAAGGAACAGTATTTCTTTGTATTTCTAAAAACTCAAATAATCTAGTTGGATTCATTGTAAAAAAATTAGTTACTAAATGTACCCAAATATTTTTTAACAACGAAAGTAAATGTAATTACAATAAAAAAAATATTGTTTTTACTTGTTCAACCAGGAATAGGCATTGTCAAAAGTCATCATCCAAGGGGTAATCTCGTCATTTCGATCTGCCTCATAATGCCCCCAATTCCATGGAAAAGTTGATCTTTCCAAGTGAGGCATCATTACTAAATGACGACCATCGTCGCTACAAAGCATCGCAGCATTGTAGTCAGATCCATTAGGATTCGCTGGATATTCTTCATATCCATAGGTCCCAGGAACTTGATATTGGTTTCTTTCTAAGGGTAAAGAAAACTTTCCTTCCCCATGGGCAGCCCAAATACCTAAAGTACTTCCTTCCATTCCTTTTAATAAAATAGAACTACTTTCTTGAAGTTTTACAGAGGTGAATGTGCATTCGAACTTTCCTGAATTATTATGAAGCATTTTTGGCTTTTCGTTATGATCAGGAGTAATAAGTCCTAATTCAACAAATAATTGACATCCATTACAAACTCCAAGGGATAATGTATCTGGACGGGCAAAGAAATTATCTAGTGCTTTCTTTGCTTTTTCATTATATTTAAATGCTCCCGCCCAACCTTTCGCAGAACCTAAAACATCGGAGTTAGAAAAACCTCCAACGGCAACGATAAACTGAATATCCTCTAACGTTTCTCTTCCTTCTATAAGATCGGTCATATGAACGTCACGAACATCAAAACCTGCGATGTACATGGCATAAGCCATTTCTCTTTCGGAATTACTTCCTTTTTCACGAATAACAGCTGCTTTAATTTTATTTGTTGGAGTTGTTTTAAGTTTTCCTGAAAATGAAGCAGGGAATTTAAATTGAAGAGGTTGCTTATCAATATTTTCAAATCGATCGCTTGAACAATTTTTTTCCGTTTGTTCTGCGTCTAAAAGAGCAGAAGTTTTATACCAAGTTCTTCGAAGTTCATCTATTGAAAAATCAGAATTAAATTCATGATTCTTTAGAGACAGTGTTGCTTCTGTTTTAACAGAACCAAGTTTAATGCATTTAATTCCAGCTGAGTCGAAGTATTCCGTAAGGTTTTCATTGGATTGGACAAGGATACCAATTTTCTCTGAAAATAAAACACGTGCTGTATCTTGTTCTCCTAGAGCACTTAAATCTATATCAAGTCCAATTCCTAGGCTTGGAAAACAAAGTTCAATAAGAGACGTAATTAAACCTCCAGACCCAATGTCGTGACCAGCGTTTATTTTATTCAATTTAATAAGGTCTTGAACCCTATTAAAAGCGCTGTTAAAATAAGCAGCATCTTTAACAGAGGGGACTTCAGTTCCAATTGCATTTCTTATTTGCGCAAAAGAAGATCCTCCCAAATGAAATTCATCTTTAGATAGATCGATATAGTATAAAGATCCACCATTTGATTTTAATACTGGAGTTACAATGTTTGAAACATCACTACAAGCTCCAGCCGCAGAAATTATTACGGTCCCAGGAGCTTTTACCTCTTGGTCTTTATATTTTTGTTTCATAGAAAGGGAATCCTTTCCTGTTGGAATATTAATTCCTAAAGCTATTGCAAAATCAGAACATGCTTCAACAGCTTCATAAAGCCTTGCGTCTTCACCAGCATTGTTGCATGGCCACATCCAGTTAGCCGAAAGCGATACCGATGTTAAACCATTCTCCAGTGGAGCCCAAACTATATTCGTTAAAGATTCAGCTATTGCATTTATACTTCCTGCCCTTGAGTCGATTAACCCAGTAAGAGGAGCGTGTCCTATGGAAGTCGCGATTCCACTCGTTCCTGTAAAGTCCAGAGCCATAACACCGCAATTACTTAGTGGTAGCTGAAGCTCTCCGACACATTGTTGTTGCGCAACTCTTCCTGTTACACATCGGTCTACTTTATTTGTAAGCCAATCTTTACATGCTACAGCTTCAATTTGCAGTACTTGGTTAATGTAGTGTTTTAAGTCGTTTGAGTTGTATTCAATTTCTTTGAAATCAGCCTTTTTCGATTGATCTTGTATTAAAGTTTTAGGTGAGCTTCCAAATAATGCACTTAGATCTAAATCAATTGGAGTTTCATCTCTTTTTTCTGAATGAAAAGAAAAATGATCATCTTCTGTAACAACACCGACGTCATAAAAAGGAGCTCGCTCTCGATCAGCAATTTTTTCTAAAATTCGTGCATCCTCTTCTTTTAAAATTAATCCCATTCTTTCTTGAGATTCATTTCCAATAATTTCTTTAGCAGATAGGGTAGGGTCTCCAAGTGGAAGTTTATCAATACTGATGGCTCCACCAGTTTCTTCTACTAATTCAGAAAGACAATTTAGATGTCCTCCAGCTCCATGATCATGGATCGATATGATTGGGTTTCTTGCACTTTCAACTAAAGCTCTAATAGCATTAGCAACTCTTTTTTGCATTTCTGGATTTGAACGTTGTATTGCATTCAATTCAATCGAACTTCCAAAAGCTCCAGTGTCAGCAGAAGAGACTGCAGCTCCACCCATACCTATTCGATAGTTATCTCCACCGAGAATAATGATACGATCTCCCTTTTTTGGAACGCTTTTTTGAGCTTGTTCTTTCTTACCAAATCCAATCCCACCAGCTTGCATGATAACTTTGTCATACCCCAGTTGGTGCTCTCCCTCTTGATGTTCGAAAGTCAAAACAGAACCGCTAATAAGGGGTTGTCCAAATTTATTACCGAAGTCGGAAGCACCATTCGAAGCTTTAATTAAAATTTCAAGTGGAGTTTGGTAAAGCCAATCCCGTTTTTTGAAACCATTTACCCAAGTACTTTTTTCAGAAACTCTTGAGTAAGGGGTCATATAAACAGCTGTTCCAGCTAACGGTAAGGAACCTTTTCCTCCAGCTAAACGGTCTCTTATTTCTCCTCCAGAACCAGTTGCAGCTCCGTTAAAAGGCTCTACAGTAGTTGGAAAATTATGTGTTTCAGCTTTTAAAGAAATTACAGTTTCTATTTTTTGTTTTTGATAAGAACTTGGAACATCTCCTTTTACGGGTGCGAATTGTTCTATGCTTGGACCTTCGATAAATGCAACATTATCTTTGTAAGCAGAAATAATTGTATTTGGATTTTGCTTTGATGTTTCTTTAATCATTTGAAAAAGACTCTTTTCTTTTTCTTCTTGATCAATAATAAAAGTTCCATTGAAAATTTTGTGTCTACAGTGCTCAGAATTCACCTGCGAAAACCCAAAAACTTCAGAATCGGTTAATGGTCTACCTAGGTCTTTAGACAGGGAGTTAAGATAGTCTACTTCTTCATCATTTAGAGCTAAACCTTCTTTTGTGTTATAGTTTGCAATGTCTTCTATGTTTTTTACTTTTTCAGGCTTAAGTTCAATCTTAAACAGATCACTATTCAGCTTTTCAAATTGTTGAACAAGCATATAATCGATTACATCCGTTTTAGATTCTGGGATATATTTTTCGATTCTTAAAATCCCTTCGATTCCCATGTTTTGAGTGATCTCAACAGCATTTGTACTCCAAGGAGTAATCATTGTAGCTCTAGGACCGTAGTAAGTTCCTGTAAGATTTTCAGATTCAATGCTTGGAAGATCTCCAAACAGCCATTGTAATTTTTCTATTGAGTCGGTTGATACAGCTTTGCTTGTCTCAACTGCAAAGATTTCATCCTGAGGTAAACCAAAAAAATGGATCATAGATAGTTTGTATTTCTAGGGTGTAAATTTACATATTTTTTATGCAAAGAAACACTTGAATTACAATGGTTTTTCAGACAGTTTTCCGAATGTTATTCACAACTATCTCCGGATCAATCGAGCTGCATAAAAACCGTCATATTCAGTTTGATGAGAAAAAAAAGTTTCCTCTTTTTCTAAATCAAAAGCTTTTCCTGCTTCTTGTTTTAGGAACCAGCTAATTTGATCTTGATTTTCACTCGGTAAAATTGAGCAGGTAACATAGATTAATTTCCCACCTTTTTTTACCCAATTGGATTGCTCTAAAAGTATTTTTCTCTGTAAATCAATTACTTCTGATATTCTTTCTTCTGTAAGTTTCCACTTTAAATCAGGGTTTCTTTTTAGTGTCCCAAGACCACTACAAGGGGCGTCTATTAGCACACGATCGGCCCAATTTGATAAAGATTCTTTGTATTGAGCATCGGCTACCCAGATGTTTTTTATGATCTTAACTCTGTTTCTTCGAGCTCGCTTTTTAAGCTCCTTAAGTTTATTTTCTTCTATATCTAGGGCTATAATATCTCCTTTATTTCTCATAAGAGAAGCCAAATGTAAAGTCTTTCCTCCTGCACCAGCGCAACCGTCAATGACATTCATTCCAGGTTTTACGTCAGTAAAGGGTCCTATTTTCTGTGAATTTGCATCTTGGATTTCAAAACTACCTTTTAGATAAAGGGTTTTTTTTCTAAGGTTAGTTCGCTTGTTTATCAGTAAAGCGTCTTCATACCCTTTAATTGGAAGTGCCTCAATATTGTATTTAGAGTGAAGTTCTTCTTGAAGTTTTTTTGGGGAGGTTACAATTCTATTTACTCTTAGAATTAATTTTGCTTCAATGTTTAGTGCGTCAAGCTCAATATTCCATTCTCTAGACAATTCTTTTTTTCCTTTCTCGTATAGCCAAGAAGGTATAGATTTTGTTCTTTCAGGAGTTGTCTTTTCTTTTTGTCTAGCCTTAATTTCCTTAGGGTTTAAACTTTTAAATTCTTCCCAGTCTGGAACTTCTTGATTATTGATAACGAGCCATACTCCTAATAAACTCCAGAGATTCTTTTTTTTATCTACAGTTTCATCATGACCACTCAAAAACGAGTAATAGTTTTTCCATCTTAGGATTTCATAAGTAGCACGATGTACTGTATTTCTGTCTCCTGATCCCCATTTTGGATTTGCTAAATTTAGTTTTTCTAAAAGTCTTGAGGCTCTAGCGTTCGTCGATAATGTTTTTGCAAGCGTATCGATGATACCTTGAGCTGTAATGTGGTATAGTTTTCTCATTTAAATGCAAATTTACAGCTCCAATATGAGCTTGTCACATTTTAAGGCATCTTTTTTTGCTTTCTTGAGCGATGAAACATTTTCTTATGAAATTCTTGTTCTGCTACATGGATTTCTAAAACTTGTTTAGCCGTTAATTTTGACTTTAAAGTATCCATAAACTCACGATCTGCTTTTTCTTTTTCATATCTAAAATGAATTATAGAATCTAAGGTTTCATTCGCACCAGCTTCGGAAACTTCTTCAATGTTTGCTAACCTTTTCTTTCTTAGACTTTTCATTTTCTTGTGATACTTATTGTATACTCGTATTTCATAGGCTTCAAAAGCACCCCAGACAAATGATTCTTCTTCTGTGGTTAGATCTACTTTTTCGATAACGAAATTGATTTTCATCGCTCTTAGGCGTTCGTAACTCATTTTCCTATCTTTTTTTTGTGCCCATGCGCTTGTTGTAAATAAAGCGATGAGGGTATATAAAGCAATGTGTTTAATCTTCATAGTTTTCATAAATTAAATTGAAATCTCGGTTGTAAGCTTCTTGTAGTTCAAATATTGTTTCGTTGTTAAGGTTTTCAAAAGCGATAGAATTAATTTCTAAGTCCTGGTTTTGAGTTAGATCAAATAATTCGTTTGTTGTAAAATGAATTTCTTGTTCTTCAAAATAAATTTCAGCATACGCTGGATCATCTATTTCTTCTTTAAATTGACTTAGAGCAAGTGCGATTAGAAAGCAAGCGGCAATAGAGGAGTAGTAAGGTAATAAAGTGATTAATTTACTTTTTGGTTTTTGGTCTTTTATTAGTTTTTCAATTTGATGTTTCGATCTTTCAAAATAACCCAAAGGAACTTCTAGCTTGAAGTGAATTTTTGAAATTGATTCAAGATCCCTTATAAGCTTGTTCTGCTCATCAAAGTAATTTTCAGGAACTTTAAATCCGTGTTTATTGTTTTTCAATTTCATTTTTAATTTTTTTTACCGCATGATGATAAGATGCTTTCAAACTTCCAATGCTAGTTTCTAATATTTCAGATATTTCATCATATTTTAATTCATCAAAATACCTTAGGTTAAAAACTAACCTTTGTTTTTCTGGAAGTTTTGCAATAGCTAATTGAAGTTTTCTGGCAATTTCATCTCCTTCAAAATATACATCTGCCTCCAGTTTATTAACCTGTTTTTCTGTATATTCATTTGTGGAAAGCCCTAATTTCTTAGACTTTTGTTTAATGAATGTTAAAGATTCATTTGTTGCTATTCTATACATCCAGCTATATAATTTACTGTCACCTCTAAAATTTTTTATATTCTTGAAGATTTTAATGTATGTATTTTGAAGTACGTCATCGGCATCTTCATGATCTAAAACAATTTTACGGATATGCCAATAAAGTGGCTGTTGATATTCCTTTATCAAGGTCTTGAATCCTATTTCCTGAGTTTTTGGATTCTGTAATGCATTTATCAAAAGCGTTTGCTCTTCCAAGTAAAGATTGTTTATAGCTATGACTCTAAAAATACAAAATAGTTTAATGAGTCCCAGAACTTTGTGCTTTGGTGAACTGTCAATTTACAGACTTTGCATTTCAACTAACTTTTTGTAATTGCTGTTGTTGGCTATTAATTCTGAATGGGTACCCATTTCAATAATTTCACCTGCTTGCATAACTACAATTAAATTTGCTTTTTGAATTGTAGAAAGTCGATGTGCAATTACTAAAGAAGTTCTATTGTTCATTAGGTTTTCTAGGGCTTCTTGTACTAGCTTTTCTGACTCTGTATCTAATGCTGAGGTTGCTTCGTCTAAAACCATGATGGGAGGGTTTTTTAAGACTGCTCGTGCAATCGATAAACGTTGTTTTTGACCCCCAGATAATTTGTTTCCCTGATCTCCTATGTTGGTGTTGTATCCATCGGGTAAATTGATAATAAATTCATGTGCATTTGCAATTTTAGCAGCAGCTATTACTTCTTCTTCGTTTGCATTTGGATCTCCAATGAGTAAATTGTTTAATACACTGTCATTAAATAAAATAGAGTCTTGTGTTACAATTCCGATTAGTTTACGAAGCGATTTAGTAGTGATTCTTTTTAGATCAGTTCCATCGATCTGAATACTTCCATCTTCAACATCATAGAAGCGATTCAGTAAATTTGCAACAGTTGTTTTTCCACTGCCAGACTGACCCACTAAAGCAATTGTTTGTCCTTTTGAAAGCTCGAGTGAAAAGTTCTTTAAAACAGATTTTGTTTCGTATTTGAAATTTATATTTTCGAAGTTAACTTTATCAGAGAAATCACTTATTATTTTTGCGTCAGGCGCATCTGTCAACTCATTTTTAGCTTCCAAAATCTCTAGAACACGTTCAGCAGCAGCATTTCCTTTTTTAACAGCATAAGATGCTTTACTTATTGCTTTTGCAGGAGTTAGTATGTTGTATGCAAGCGTCATGAATGCAATGAAGATGGTTCCTCTCAAGGTTCCCTCAATCAGAACCATGGAACCCCCAAACCAAAGCAACCCCCCGATTACTCCTATTCCCATGAATTCGCTAACTGGAGAAGCTAAGTTTTGTCTATTCAATAACTTGTTTGAGAAATTAAAAAATTTTAAGGTTGAATTGAAAAACTTTGTATTGAATTTTCCTTCGGCACTAAAGGCTTTAATAATACTCAGTCCACTCAAAGATTCTTCGACAATAGATAAAAATTCACCTTGTTCTTTCTGAACATTTTGGGAGTGTTTTTTTAGACTTTTTCCAATTGAAGAAATAATAAACCCTGAAACTGGAATGAAAATTAGTACGAAAACAGAAAGTTTTACATTCATATTAAACATCAGAATGAGTGTAAAAATAATAGTTAAAGGCTCCCGAACTATTAGCTCTATGATAGAAAGAAAAGAGTGTTGGATTTCTAGAACATCGGATGTTATTCTTGCTAACGTATCTCCTTTCTTTTTTTCAGTAAAATAAGAAACGGGCTGTTGTAGTATTTTTACATAAAGTGCATCTCTAAGGTCTTTCAAAATTCCATTACGTAAAAATGTTACAAAATACATGGCCAAATAATTGAACAGATTTTTAAGAAAAAATAGTATTAAAATCAAAACAATTGCAAAAATTAGTGCCGTTAAAGGTTCTTCATCTACCGTAGTTCCAATTTTATAGTTAATGTAATCTGTAATATATTCTTTTAAATCTGAAATACCTGTGTATATAGGTTTTGACTCAATTTTTGGTGTAGATCCAAAAAGGACATCAAACATAGGAACAAGGGCTACAAAAGATAGGGCACTGAAAAGTGCATAAAGAATATTGAAAAATATATTTAGGAAAGCAAACCTTTTGTAGGGTAGTGCAAATAATAATATTTTTTTAAAATAGTTCATTTATATCCCAATGCTTTGAATTAGCTTCTTACAATTAGCTGCAAGTGTTTTTTTAGTTTGGTCGTAATTTTTCACTTGTTCTAATTTTGTATTAACACTGAAGTAAAATTTTATTTTTGGCTCCGTGCCACTAGGACGAATAGCAATCCTACTGCCATCGGCCAAAGTAAAAATAATTACATTCGATTTTGGATAGGCTAATTCTACTGATGTTCCATCAATATATAAACTGGTTTGTTTTTGATAATCATCAATCTTTTGAACTTTAATTCCAGCGATATCTTTTGGAGGGTTTGTTCTAAACTCATGGATCATATTTTGAATTTCTTCAAACCCTGACTTTCCTTTTTTAGTTAAAGAAACTAACTCCTCATGATACATTCCAACCTTTAGGTAGCTTTCCATGAGGTATTCATATAATGAACTTCCTTTTTCTTTTTGAATTGCTGCAATCTCTGCGGCTAAAAGAGCAGATGTTATTGCATCTTTATCCCGAACTTGATCTCCGACCATATATCCATAGCTTTCTTCGCCACCTGCGATAAATGTTTGCTCTGGAAAGTCTTCAATCATTTTTGCAATCCACTTAAATCCGGTCAGACCTAATTTACATTCAATTCCAAAATACGCAGCTAATTGTTCCATAACTGGAGAAGAAACTACAGTAGAACCAATGAAATGTTTTTTGGTTAAGTCCTCCGGATAGTTTTCTAGAAGGTAGCGCGTTAAAACCAGCATAGTTTCGTTTCCATTTAGGAGAACGAATTCATTGGATAAATTTCTTACAGCAATTCCAAGACGATCTGCATCTGGATCTGTTCCTACTAAAAAATCTGCTTGCAATTCTACGGCTTTTTCCAGCCCTAAGCTCAACGCTTCTCTTTCTTCTGGGTTTGGTGAAGCAACAGTTGGAAAATCTCCATCGGGAGCTTCTTGTTCTTTAATACTATGAAAATTTTTGTATCCAGCTGCTTCGAATACAGAAGGCATAAGTGTTATTGCAGTTCCGTGTAAGGAAGTAAAAACAACAGAGAAATTTGACTTTGCATTTTCAGAAGCCCTGCATACCTTCAGTGTATTTTGTCGAAATGCAGAATCAATTTCTTCATCAATTAAATTAATCTTTGAAGAAACACCACTGAAATTGATGGATTCAAAATTAGTTTTTTCTATTTCGGTAATTATTTCTTGATCTTGTGGAGATACAATTTGTCCACCGTCGCTCCAATAAACCTTATATCCATTATACTCTGGTGGATTATGAGATGCTGTAAGTACTATTCCGCAATGAGCTTTTAGATGTCGAACTGCAAATGATAATTCTGGAGTAGGGCGTAAGTCAGAAAACAAAAAAACTTCAATTCCATTGGCCGAAAACACATCACTTACTGTTTGGGCAAAATCTTTACTGTTGTGCCTACAATCATAAGCAATAACAACTTTAATAGGTTCTGAGGGGAATGTTTTTTTTAAGTAATTAGATAGCCCTTGGGTGCTTTTCCCCAGGGTGTATTTGTTTATGCGGTTAGATCCAACTCCCATTATTCCACGAATACCTCCCGTACCAAATTCAAGGTCTTTATAGAAGGAGTCTTCGAGTTCGTTTGGTTTTGATATTAAAGCTTTTACCTGATCACGAGTCTTCTTGTCAAAGGGTTTCTCTAGCCAGGGTTTTATTTTTTCTTCGATATTCATTAAGATCTTTTTAAAGTTTTTTTAACTACGTAACGTAATTGATTTTTTTGGTGACCTGTCCTCAGCTCTCCAAGGAATCCAGCAACAAAAAATTGAGTACCAAGTATCATGGTTGTTAGAGCAATAAAAAATTCAGGACGTTCTGCAATTAATCTGCCGTTAGGATTGAGATATAATTTATCTAGTCCTAAATAAAATGCAGCACCAAACCCAATTAAAAACATCATCGAACCCCAAAAGCCAAAAAAGTGCATGGGCCGTTTACCAAATTTATTTAAAAAACTTAGAGTTATTAAATCAAGAAATCCATTTACAAATCTGATCCAGCCGAATTTTGTTACTCCATATTTTCTAGCCTGATGTTTAACAACTTGTTCTCCTATTTTATTGAAACCTGCGTGAGCAGCTAAAACAGGAATATATCGATGCATTTCTCCGTAAACTTCTATCGTCTTTATTACTTCTTTTTTATAAGCTTTAATTCCACAGTTAAAATCATGTAAATAAATTCCTGAAGCACGTCTAGCAGCCCAGTTAAATAATTTAGAAGGAATGTTTTTAAAGAAAATAGAGTCATAGCGTTTCTTTTTCCATCCTGAAATCAGGTCTAAATCCTCAGAAATTATTCGCTGATAAAGATTGGGTATTTCACTGGGTGCATCTTGTAAATCTGCATCTAAAGTAGCAATTACATCTCCCGATGATTCTGCAAAACCAGCATGAAGTGCTTGTGATTTTCCAAAGTTTTTTGAAAAACGAATCCCATAGGTTGAGCTATGGGATTTATTGAATTTTTCTATTATTTCCCATGACTTATCCGAACTTCCATCGTCTATGAAAATAATTTCAAAAGACAATTCGGTAGGTTTTAACTCGTCAAGAATCCATTGATGTAATTCAGGAAGAGATTCTGCCTCATTAAGAAGCGGGATGATGATGGATAAATTCATAACTTTTATAACGTATACAAAGTTACAAAATTATAACCTTATTCTGGGCGGTTGCGCTTAAGGAAGAGTCCTGTGATTAAAGAAACTACTAATCCAGTTAATAGACTAAAAATAATCATGATACTACTTGTAATTACTGGACCTGTAAACTGCTGTTGCATTCCTTTTACTTGTTCGATCATTTCATCACTTGCTTCTGGGTTTTGATCCATAAATTCATTTAGTCCCATTTCAAGTGCTTTATTCATCATTTCTGGATCTAAAACATTAGATAAAAACAAAAAGTATATAACATTTATAATTCCAGAAACTGCGGCCATTCCAAGTCCAATTTTAATAGCTAAACCTAACGACATGAAGTTTTCGTTGTCTTTACGGTAAGTGAATTGAGCATAAGCAATTACTCCAAGCGTGATTACAAGGCTAACTATAATAGCATTTGAATCATTCTGATAATGCATGTCTAAAGAATAAAGCATAAGTCCGAAGACTACGGATATACCTCCTAGTATACCACCATACTGAATAATATGATTTTTTAGCTCTAGATTTTGGTCTTTCATAGTATTTAGTTTAATTATTTTGATGATTTATATTGGTTAAATTTAGAAAAAACTATTACATTTGCAGACGTTTTAAAAATAAATTTATGAAAGCAGGTATACATCCAGACAATTATAGACTAGTAGCTTTTAAAGATATGTCTAACGAAGATGTCTTTCTAACTAAGTCAACAGTAAACACTAAAGAAACTTTAGAGGTTGATGGTGTTGAATATCCTTTAGTTAAACTTGAGATATCAAGAACATCTCATCCATTCTACACAGGTAAAACTAAATTGGTTGATACTGCAGGTAGAATTGACAAGTTCAAAAACAAATATTCTAAGTTTAAAAAATAATCTTTTAGGCTTACAACATACAAAGCTGTCTTTTAGACAGCTTTTTTTTTTGATTTTTATCGAAGTCCGCTACTCTTGATAAAATTCATAAATTTGAATATCTAATTCAGATATTCATATCCATTAAGGGACAATTATAATTATGTCAAAATCATTGAGCTTTATTTTATTTGACGGTAAAGAACGGAATCAGCTTTTACCATTTACATACACCCGACCTGTTGCAGAAATCAGAATAGGTATAGATACACTGAAGCAAAAGTGGGAAGACTTCTTGGGTCAACAATGTTCATTTTTAACACAAGATTATTTAGATTCTAAGTATCCATCAAAGTTTGGAGAAATTAACATCTTTATAAATCCAACTTATATTCCTTCAGTCGCTATTGCTAAAGTTATTTTGAGCTTGAAAAAAAATCAAGTATTAACTTTTAAAGGAGCTGCCGTAGCTTATTGTACCTCAAATACTACTCTTACTGAAGATCTAAACGGATTAGATCAAATTGAATGTTCGGAAGAGTTAACCCATATAAAGGCAAGTACAGACCTTTTTATTTATAATTCCAAAGTTTTAAAAGAAGACTTTAATAGAATAACCAAAGGACGAACTTCTCAGATAATTGAGGAATCAAATAGAGTAGTTAATTCGAGTCAAATTTTTGTGGAATCCGGAGCAAAAGTCTCTTGCTCAATTTTAAACGCGACTGATGGTCCTATATATATAGGTGCTAATGCAGAGATAATGGAAGGTTCTATTCTAAGAGGTTCTATTGCTGTTTGTGAAAATGCTACTGTTAAAATGGGAGCTAAGATATACGGCGGAACTACAATAGGACCGAGCTCTAAGGTGGGAGGTGAGTTGAGTAACACCTTGTTTTTAGGGTATTCTAACAAAGGTCACGATGGGTTTATTGGAAATGCAGTTATTGGTGAATGGTGTAATATTGGTGCAGCTTCAGATGCTTCGAATCTTAAAAATAATTACAGTAAAATTAGAGTTTGGAATTATGAAACCCAGAATTTTTCAAAAACTGAATTACAGTTCTGTGGTCTTTTGATGGGTGATTTTAGTCGTTGCGGTATTCATTCTATGTTTAATACAGCTACAGTTGTTGGAATTAATTCTAATGTTTTTGGGACAGGATTCCCAAGAACTTTCATTCCTAGTTTTAGTTTTGGAGGAGCCCATGGTTTTGAAACACATGCTTTTGCTAAAGCAATTGAGTCAAACAATGCAATGATGGAACGAAGAGGTAAAAGTCTTTCTGATCATGATATTGAAATTCTTCAGCACGTTTTTGATGTTTCTTCTCAATGGAGAAAAGATCGTTAATTAATCTTTAGAAACTCTTTTTAGGTTTAATAGATTTATAGAATTCATTTCTAATCCCCGAATATTTTTTCTAGAAAAACGAACCGCTTGATCATAGTACAAGGGGATTACTGGGAATTCGGTCATTAGTATTTCATCCATTATTTTGTAGTATGAAACTCTTTTTTCTGTATCAGAGATCATCATGGTTTTGAGGTATTTTTTGTCAAAATTATCATTTTCAAAATGGGTGTAATTTGGACCCACAGGGGAGAAATTTTTAGAATAAAAAAGAGATAAGTAGTTTTCTGCATCTGGATAATCAGCAATCCAACTTGCTCTGAAACTTTCAATATTTCCAGCACTTTTGGCTTGTCTAAGAGTTGCAGTTGGCATTAAATCAATAATAATCTCAATACCAATATTTTGAAAAGCTCTTTGTAAATATTCGCAAATGTCCAAGTAATTAATGTCTGTAGCAAGATGTATTACAGGAGTAACTTCATTTTCTTCAATAAATTCCTCAACTAACTTTTTAGCTTTCTGTGGGTTATAGTTTGTTAAATTTTTGTCCCCATGACCCGGAAGTCCTCTAGGTATAAAACCCTGAAATGCTGGAAAGCCAATGGTGTTTCTTAAAAACAGAATCATCTTCTCCCGATCAAAACCAATATTCATCGCTTCTCGAATTTTTTTAGAACGTATAGCGATGTTGTCAGACTTTAGATAGAAACCAATGTATTCTGTGTTTAAATAAGGTCCTTTTTCCATTCTTATATGCTCAGAATGTTTTTCTTGTAGTTGACCCATTGGGGTTAATAAATCGTCTTTATAGGAGGTGTCGAGGGAGTTAAGGAAATCAAATTTCCCTTGATTAAATAACATAAATTCACTTTGAATGTCAGGTAAAAAACTAACCGCAACAGCCTCAAGATAGGGTAGTTCTCTCCCTTCTTCATCCTTTTCAAAGTAATTGTCATTTTTTCGAAGTACCAGTTTTACATCTTCTTCCCATTTTTTAAATTTAAAAGGACCGGTTCCAATAGGGTTGGATCTAAAATCATCTTTGTAAAACGAAATTGCTTCATGAGGAACAACAGAGCAATAGCGCATTGTCAATAGACCAAGAAAAGCTGGAAAGGGTTGTTTTAACTCTATAAGCAAACTATATGCACTTAAAGCTTTGTAGCTTTTTACATTTTGTAATACCCACCCTCCAGGAGATCCGGTTTTCTCATCTTTAAGTCTATTGAAGCTATAAACAAAGTCTTCTGCATTTATATTTCTTGTTTTTTGAGATCCAAAAACTTTAGAATTATGAAAATACACATCCTTACGCAATTCGAAAATGTATTGTTTTCCATCTTTACTTATGGTCCACGATTTTGCAATCTCAGGTTTAATGTTTAAAGAATCATCTAATTGGACTAAGCCGTTGAATAATTGTTGAATTGGCCATATGTTTTGAGGATTTCTTGCAAAAGCAGGATCAAGAGAAGTAACATTTCTAAATTCATTGTACCTGAAAACATCAGAATCCTTTATTAAATTCTCTGAGCTACAACTTGAAAAGAATAGAGACAAACAAAGTATTGTCTTAATGAAAGGTTGGAACTCATGGATCGTATTGAACTTGGAAATCAAAGTAGTATATTTGTATCAAAATTAACCTTTTTTAGTCAAAATTTGGATTCATTAACCACCAATCCCCCGTTAATAGTAAAAAAGACTCGTGTTGCTTTTCATACGTTAGGTTGCAAACTTAATTTTTCTGAAACAGCTTCAATAGCGAGAGACTTTTCTGAAGAGCATTATATACGTGTAGATTTCGATGAATCGGCAGATGTTTATGTCATTAATACGTGTTCTGTTACC